>Ga0074199_1000062_pt1 | contig 255941 bp, 245 predicted proteins | sample EPASupsiteSAE347_FD_64528 | JGI IMG/M metagenome (GOLD analysis project Ga0074199, IMG submission 64528) | Bioremediated contaminated groundwater from EPA Superfund site, New Mexico - Sample SAE3-47 | ecosystem: Environmental > Aquatic > Deep subsurface > Groundwater > Contaminated ...
CGAAAGAAAACAATGGACAAAGAAAAAGATGGCTCCGGTCGAATACAGAAACCATCTTTTGACACAAATTCCGGGTAGAGAGTAGAGGGTTTGAAAAGTGTCCACTAAAGAGGGTACACATCAACACGCAGAAACGGTTTAAAAGGCAAGCTGCTAGAGTTCTAATGTTGCAAATATAAATACATTTGTTATTCTCTTAAGATAGCTTGTGGACATAGAAATCAAGAAAAGGAATTCCTTGATTTGGCGGGTCGTGCCTGGGAATAGAGCCTTTTCGACAGAAGATACACGGTGACAGATGAGGATAAAAGGCGCCTAGACATTCCGGATCCGGAAGGTACGATGGTTCACCGAATAGCGATGATTCGTTTGAGCCGAAGGGATGATAGCGAACTGAGAAGAAGAATACACAGACAAAATCTCAGTGAGGCTACCGGCAAGATTATCGAGAATGTTTTCAAGAAGCGACAAACGGGATAGAGAAACAACTCGCTTTCCAAGATTGTTCCGCCCCCTGTGAAGAAACACTCGGAGCTTTTCTTTTGAAGATATTTACAAAATGGGACTTTTTTTACTAAATAATAACGGTAGTTCAGAGTCTGAATCCGATAACCATGCTACTGCTCGGAAAAGAAGGCTATAAAATCGTAGAAAAGGGAGAAAAGACGGAAGTTTCGGATTTGGGAAAGGCGGTTTTTAATATCGTTAAATAGGCTTGTCTGCGATGTCCTACTTGTTAGACCGGCGTTATCTCCTTGCGAAAAAACGTTTTGGCCGGTCGGCGGCATGGCATTGTCGAAATCGGAAATTATACTATTTGTATTGGCATTCTCGTTGCTGTCCGGCAGTTGCCGGTTAGTATCATTCGCTCCTTTTCCCACTAAATAAGACTCGGGATCAACCCATTTGTTTCGGACAGTCCCGGTATTTGTTTCATAACCGCGATAATAAATTTCTTTTCCGTTATAGATGCCAAAATGTAAATGCTTTCTTTCGCCGCCGGTTTCAGAACTAAAACCGTTGCCCAAATACGCCAAAAATTGTCCGCCTTTAACCGCATTTCCCGCTTTAATACGAGTTCCTTTTATCTTTACATGACCGTAAAGAGCAGTGTGGTTGTCGCCCGCTATATCAAGCAAGATAGCTCCACCGTAACCCGAAACTGGTCCGGCAAAAATTATCTTCCCGTCTGAAACCGCATAGACCGGCACATTTTGGCTTTCTTCCCCGGGATTAATTTCTAAGTCATCCGCTACGTGATAACCGGTATATTGGGTAGGAAATAAAGATTCTTTCTCTTCGTAAAAATTTTTATCAATATACTGGTTAAAGGTCTTGTACTGATCGCGATTTTCATAGCCCTGAATAGGGAAATACCAATCAGACGCGAAGGCAGAACCGAAGAAAGATAGAAACGAAAACAGAATAGTAAATAACGCCAATTTATGTTTAAGCCGTGTAGTCATTGTTAAACTTGAATATTTATTCTTCTCTTATATTATTTTAGCATAAACACCCTATAAAAACCATTGCGGCGTTTTTTATTTCGCGGTAAGTTTTTAACTATGGAACTTCTAAACGGACGAGCAATCGCCAAAAAAATATTAAACGAGCTCAAAGAAAATATCGCAAAAAGCCGAGTAATCCCCGGTCTGGCGGTCATTATGGTCGGCAACAACAAAGCTTCCGATTTATATGTTAAATTAAAAGCCAAAGCGGCCGCCCGGGTCGGCATACAATTCAGATTACATAAATTTAGCACTCAAACAAAAGAGGCGGAGATAATCAAACTAATAGACAAGCTCAATAAAAAAACTGATATCAGCGGCATTATCGTCCAGCTTCCGCTGCCAAGAAGATTTGACACTCAAAAAATAATAAATTCCATTAGCCCGCAAAAAGATGCGGACGGGTTTCATCCTACCAATATTAAATCATTTTTAAGCGGCCGTAAGGATGTTTTTCCTGTTTTTCCTTTGGCAATAATTACTATTCTAAAAAGCATAAAATTTAATTTCGAGGGAAAAAAATCTGCAGTAATCTGCAATTCCCGCGTTTTTGGTCAAACTGTAGGCATGGCCTTAAGAAGAGAAGGAATAATTTCTAAATACATACTAAAAAAAGACTTTTCGAGAAGAAAAGATGATATAAAAAATGCCGATATAATAATAACCGCAGTCGGAGAACCGGCGCTTATCAGCAGGCCGACAGTTAAAAACGGCGCGATAGTGATAGATGGCGGAATCACCAGAAAAAAAGGGGGAACACAGGGCGACGCAGACCCAAGTTCAATTTCCAATAAGGCGGCGTATCTGTCTCCCGTCCCCAACGGAGTGGGACCGGTAACCATCGCCTGCCTTTTGAAAAACGTTCATAAACTAGCCTTGAGACGAAAAAAATATCCCACAGAAAGAATCTGATTTAGGCAAAATTTTTAGCTATTTTGTTTAACTATCCTGTTTCCCCTGCTATAATCAGGACATGATTAAACATATTAACATATAACAGAAATGGTTGAATAAGACCGGAAATAAGAAGAGACGATTTTTTAAAAGTTTGGTATGATTTTTAAAGCAAGTACAAGTACATAAAACATGGCAAAAAACAATCAATCGCTATCTGTAGATAAAAAGCGATGAAATCACTTGCCGGCATTTTTGTCACAATAACTTAGGACTTTAAAAAAATAAATCGTTCAAAAACCAGAACAAAACACAGAAAAAATAAAACTATAAGGAGGTGGAAGATGTTCCTGGATATCAGCGCGGGGTTGATCTTTGCTTCCCTAATCAACTTGGCGGCAGAGGAGTTTAATCCCCTGCTCATTGTCTTTGGAGTATTGACGGTTCTAGCTCCAGATATCGATTTTGTTATCTACTGCGCAAGAAAAAGGTTAAAGCGGCAGAATCTGGATAGATTTGCCTATGAGCATCGAGACATATTGCATTATCCGGTAATCATAATCCTCATTCCCGCAATAGCCTTGATGCTCTTTCATCAGAATGAGCAGCTGATAGCCATCTGGGTGCTCACCACGTCATGGCATTTCATCCATGACACTTTCGACAAGAACGGATGGGGAATCCGCTGGTTTTGGCCACTCAACGAATGGTACATAACATTGCACGACAGCAGCCCTTCATTGTGGCTCCTCAATAAAGAAGAACAGCGCAAAGCCGCCGAAAAATTTGGAGATCCAGACTGGCTTCGAGAGGAGTACTACAGAGCAAAACGGCAACTAGCTATTGGGATAATAGTCTCCGTCCCTTCTTTGATTTTTCTGATATCCTCGACCTTGGTGCTTTTTGATGTAATCGAGATAAACATGAGCCTCTTTTTGTTAGAATCGGCAGGGTTAAACTAACCATTCCGACAGAAAAGTTTTTTTGGAGAGTTTGCAGCCGCGGCTCTCCTTTTTGATTTTTGGAGAGTAATTATGGTAAAATATAAAAGTAATTTAACAAAAATTTTTGAACAGGGTAGAGCCCTGTTCCTGCGATGAATATTATGCCTATTAAAATTGATAAATTAATTCGCTCGCGGCGCAGAAGTATTTCGCTGGAAATCACGCGGGACGCGCAACTGGTGGTGCGGATGCCAAAATACGCGAGTTTGAGGGAAGTCAAGAAGTTTATTATGGAAAAACGCACATGGATTGAGAAAAAATCACGGGAAATGAGCGAGAGAATAGACAAACACATTCCTAAAAGATTTACTGCGGGAGAAAAATTTTATTATTTGGGAGAAAGATACGAATTAAAAATTACAAATGCGAACATGGTATGCCGTGTTCCTACATTAAAATTTAAAAATAGGTTCTATCTACCGGAAGAAAACCAAGCCTACGGAAGAAGCATCTTTATTAAGTGGTACAAAAGACAAGCCAAACTGAACATTCCCAAAAGAGTCCGATGGTATGCTGATCGGCACGAATTCGAATACCGAAAAATAAAAGTTACCAGCGCTTCCCGGCGCTGGGGTTCCTGCACCATAGAAGGGAACTTGAATTTCAGCTGGAAATTAATACTCTTGCCTGTAAAGATCGTGGACTATGTCGTCGTCCACGAGTTGGCCCACCTTAAACAGCACAACCATTCCAAGAATTTTTGGTTGGAAGTAGGGAAGATGCTGCCTGACTATAAAGACAGAAGAAAATGGCTCAGGAGGCACGGGGAAGAATATGTTCTGTAGTTTTATCCGCCTAGGAAAAATTTCAAATGAACCGAGAAGTGCTTAACTTATTCCACCATATCCATCACAAAAGCGAAAGGCACGAAGTCCACCACTGCGGAGGCAAGCACGCCAAAACCGACCCCGAAGTGGACTACATTGTCAAACACTGCGCCTGCGGGAAACATTCTATCAACAGAAAAACAGCGATTGGCCACGCGACTGGAAAAAAATTAAGCGCGATAGAAGTTATAATAGAATTTGCCGAAAAATGCCCGAATGGAGGATGGCATGTGGAAAGCGGAAAAACAATCAAACAGGTACATTAATAACGGCCGCGGACCGGCGCATGGCAAAATCTTAGGTTTTGACGGCAAACCCCTTGCCTAAAACGAAATTCGAGTATAAAAGGAATGTTCGGTAGAAACACATTAAAAATCACGAAAGGGAGGGAAAAGTGATGAAAAGGCATGGATTCGCAGTTGCCGCCGCCATCCTATTAGTTTTTCAGGCGTGCGCCGCGGCGCCGGCGCAAAGCGGCGTGAAAGAAGAGAACGGCCACCAAACTCAGCAAACCAATGAAATACCGACCGTCCTGAAAATACTGCGAGGAGACATAGACGGATTCGTGTATAAACTCCCACACCAAAGCGGCACGAAACCACGGGTCGAAGGAATAGAAAAACTGGAACAATTCCTCCTTGCGGAGGGATTGGCTTCAAAACCAGCTGTCGCGAGAGGCATAAGTTACACGGACACGAAAAGAAAGAAGGACGACGACATCCGCCAAGAGATAATCTTGCAGGTCTTTAGGGATACAGCATCCTTGAAGATATTCTCCAAACCCTATCAGGACAGGGACCCCCGCTGGGCGAGCGGAGTGGTAGCCCTTATTGAAGCCTCCTTCAGGTCGCGCAATCTCAATCCGGGTAGGATTGAGATTGAGATATTTTTAACGAAAGAAGGGGGAAAAGAGTTGAAGAAAAATATAATGCTGGGAATCAGAGGTATTCCATCGGGAACACTTTAAGCTTCCAGCCACACCGGCGCCTCATCTCATTATAGAGGCGCCTTTTGCTTTTTTTTCGTAATATTTTAATTCAAGACAAATGTACCGAGCCAAGCGTTGTAAAATTCCTGGGCGGGGGCTTTGTTGGAGTCGAGCAGCTGAATCTGAAAAATCTTGCCGCCGCTTTCAAAATAAATTTCTTCGCGCGCGTAAGCCTGAGGTGTTTGGGGAACGCCAATTCGCATGGCTTTTTTAGGGTCTCCCTTTGCCGCCGCTATTTCAAAATTGAAATCCTTGGGCACGTTTTCCTTTGACCATCCGAACTTTTGTTTCAGCCAATCAAAAAATTTCGTATTTTTCGGCAACGTGAAAGATTCATTGTCATAGTGGGATATAATTATGTACGGCCAGTCTTTATCACCCGTACTGCCGGAAAGCCACGCCGCGTCTCCCCCGTCTTTCTCGTAGACCTGCCCATATTGGCAGGGATTATTTTTATCACAGGAGCTAAAATCAAATTCTTTAGGATATCGGAAAGAATATTTATATTTTTTGTTAATATAGGTCTTCCAACCACCGGTATCCAAAGATTTGGCGGCTTCCTGATCTTGATCTTGGTTTTGATTCTGGTTTTGTCCCCGGCCATCTTTATTCTTTTCCCTATCGATCTCAAGTTTTTCGACGCTAATCGGGACCGCCGAATCTCCCGAATCATCCGTCACTGGCAGCGGATCCGCCTTGGGTCCCAAAAGCGGAATTTCTGTGCCCGCAGGCACAACTTCGTCCTCCCTTGTTTTTTTTAACTCCTCAATTTGTTTTTTTAGTTGCGCTTTTTCTTCTATCCCGTTTTGATATAAATAATATGAGAAAAGCGCTCCTGCCAAAATGAGGGTAAAGATAAATCCTGCCATAAGGTAAAATCCTGTTTTTCTCATATTTTGTATCGCCGCCTATTTTTATTTTTTATCAAAATCCTCTTATTACACTCTTTTTATCGGCAAAATAGCCATTACACGGGCGCGTTTTACCGTACGGGCCACAACTCTTTGATGGCGAGTGCAGGTACCCGTTTTTCGCGGCGGACGAATTTTTCCCTGCAGCGTTACAAAACGACGCAGATTTCTCTCGTCTTTATAATCCAGTTTATCTAAATTATTCTCGCACAAATAGCACTTCAGCGGTTCCTGCGCCTCCGCCGGCGTTTTAGTAGATCTTCTAGGCATATGAAGAATGTGAAAAGTTAACTTATAACTTACTAGAAAGGTATGTCTTCAATCTTGATTTCTTCAACGTTCTCGTTGGTTTCCGGGGGGGTTTTTTTCTCCTCTTTGGATTGAGCGGCTTCCGGCTTGCTTGGTTCATTCGCCGACACGAATCCTCCTCCGGTTTTTCCTCCCGGTTTAGATCCAAACTGCAACGATTCGGCAATAATTTCCGTACGGTACTTTTTGGCTCCATCTTGCCCATCCCACGACCGCGTCTGAATCCTCCCCTCAATCATAACTTCCTGCCCTTTCACCAAATATTGGGAAGCGATTTCAGCCAATCTGCTCCAGACAACGATATTGTGAAATTCCACCTGTTCCTGCCGGTTCCCTTCTTTGTCTTTAAAAACCCGGTTAGTGGCAACCGAGATAGACGCCACCCGTTGACCGTTGGGAGTGGTCCTGCTTTCGGGATCTCTGGTCAAGCGCCCGATAATAAACGCTTTGTTTAGGGAGATGGCCATGATATAAAGTTAAAAAATAAAAAATTAAAGTTAAATAAAATCCGATTATTTTCACTATTCACTTTTAACTTTAAACTGACTTTACAGAATATCCTCGTTCAATATATCGTCCAACCTTTTATCCAGATCTTCCAGGCTTATTTTTTTGTGTTTGGCAGGTTTTTCTTTTTTCCCCTCGTCAGGTTCTTTCTCTAGTTCATCCTGCCCTTCCGCGTCCTCCACTTCGCTTTCCTCCCTGCCTTGCGGTTCTTCTCCCCCCTCCTCCCGTTCTTTTCCCAACTCCAAAGTCTCTTCCGCGGCTTTCTTCAACTCTTCACGCGGTTTTACCGATTTCTCGAATTTTAATTCGCTCTCTGCTGTCACTTTTTCTTTTTTGATTTCCTTCGCCTCAATTTTTTTATCTTTTTCAATTTTCTCGGAGATTTTATCGGGTTCTTTTCTCTTCCCGGCTTCTTCTTTTTCCTCCTTTTTACCCATCGCGTCTTGATAGACCACTTCTTTTCTCACTTCTCTCCTGATCTCCCGCGGTTCTGTTTTTCTTTCCGTTCTCGCCGCTTCGCCCCTCGGTGAATATTGCTGCAAAGAAAGCTGATCTATTTCATCAAGAGTTACTGCTTCCCCCACGGGCTGAATGTTCTCAGCTATTCGGCTTTCTGCCAATACCGCGAAACGGATTATTTCCTTTTCCAACCTCAGAAAACGTTTAAAATCATCAATGCCCGCGGGAGGGATCTTGATCCAAGAGTTTAGATAATATCCCGCTCTTTCTTTCTTTATGGGATAAGCCAGCCTTCTTTTTTCCACCCAAGTCTTGCTTTTTCTTCCCTCTTTTTCCGCGATTTTCTCTTTCTCAACTTGAATAATTTCGCCTTCCTTCCTTTCCACCCAATCCTCCACCTTCTTGACTAACGCCAACACCCTTTCTTTTTCGCGCAAACCCACTAAATAATTGACTTCGTATAAACGTTGGCTGCTGTCGTTTTTTATCTTTTTCATATCCTGTTATAAGCAATAAAAAATAAAGAGTTCTGTGTAGCAGGGGTGGGAGTTGAACCCACAACCCCAGGCTTATGAGTCCTGTGCTCTAACCAGTTGAGCTACCCTGCCAAGTCCATGGGAATCCCCTGCCGCCCGCTGCCTGCCAGAAGACGAACAGACAACTGCAAACTGTGCCGCCAGCGGTAAGTAACAAAAAGTTGCAAAGTTCTCAAGTCAAAATAACACCTCGAAAAGCGTTTTTACTTTATGATTCCGCAATTTTGTAACTTTTATACTGTCTATCTCTATTTACAAGTTTATTTCCCGAGTGTCAAACGCTAGAAATATAAAAAATAAGATGTAATTAAATTTCTATATGTGGTTATCAGTTTTTACTTTTTAGTTTTGACATGATAGTTTTATTTATATGATAAAATTGTTTTAAAGAAACCCGCCTAGAAATCATACAAAGAAATCATACAAAAATAACCTAAAACAAAACTATGCGCCTTCAAGATCTTCGTCAAAAATTATATTCTCGACAGAGCGATATCGAAAGCCGAAAACCTCAAACCGATACCTATGACCCCCGAACAAAAATAAGCCAACCGGCTACCGAGGAAAAAACCGGAGAAACCACGGAAGAAACCAAAAAGGAAAATAAAGATTGGGTTATCGAAACCGGAACCACCCAAAAGCAAAAAACTTTCATGGTTCTTACGATTTCCATTTTAGCCGGAGCGTTAATCATGGGAGGAGGAGCTTATGTCCTTTATCGATTGCTAAAAAAAGACTTCAAACAACAACAGGTTCAACTAAAAATTGAAGTGCCCCCGGCCGTTAACCTGAATGAAGGTATAACTGTAACAATTCCGTACTCTAACAACAACCCCGTAAGCCTCAAAGATACCCATATCACCGTAGAAACTCCCCCCAACTTCGCGATTGACAGTTCCAACCCCACAGCGGAAAACTCCAGTAAATCAACAGTGCAATGGAACTTGGGAGAACTTACCCCCCAAAAGAGCGGCACCATGGAAATTAACGGCCGTTTCACCGGCAGGGAAGAGGATTCCGTTTCTTTTAAGTCTCTCATGACTTACACTCCGAGTAATTTTAATTCCAAATTTCAAAACGAGGCCAGCGCTTCTACTAAAGTCATCGGGGTACCCCTTAGTCTTTTTATCGAATCCACCCGCACCGTAGCCAGCGGATACGCCATCTCTTACCAAATAAAAGTTCGCAATAATGGCAACGATCCTTTTCAGGAACTTAGGGTGAATATGGATTACCCCTCCGGATTCGCTTTCGTGAACAGCTCTCTGCCTCTCACTGGAGACAACAAAAATGTTTGGAATATACCCACAATATTGGGTAATGAAGAAAAAGTGCTTACCATTGAGGGAAGGATGGAAGGCAGGGTGGGAGATCAGAAGTATTTGACGGTTCACATAGGGAAGGAAGACACCGATGGATTCAAGGAATATATCAAGAAGGAGGCGGCCACGGATATAACAGAGCCGCCAGTAGTAATTAGCCAGGAAGTAAAAGACGGGCAGACAGTCGTCCATAAAGGTGACGAATTAAGTTTTACCGTCAATTATGCTAACAAATCAGATCGGCCTATTAGCCAAGCCATTATCAAAGTTAAACTAGCCGGAGATATTTTTGACTTGAAGGAAGTGGGAGTGGATGACGGAGGTTGGTACGATTCCAATAATAAAGAAATAGTTTGGCAGGGAGGGAACGCTCCTTCTTTAGCTCTTATAGATCGGGGAGCGCAAGGAAAACTCGGTTTCCGCGTAAAAGTAGCCAATTACATTCCCTTTACTGCGGATAAAAAGAGCAATTTTACCGGTCAAACTACGGTAAGCATCGAAAGTCCCGAAATACCAACGCCCATCGGAGCCAATAAAATAGTAATCGGCAACACCCTTGACTTTAAGCTGAGCAGCACCGTGGGGCTCAAAAGTTCAGGATTCTACAGCGACGGCACCATTCCCAATAGCGGCCCCATTCCGCCCACAATCGGCAAAAAAACTACCTATACTATCCATTGGACCGTTACTAACGCCTTCAATGATCTCCGAGGAGTAGAAGTAAAAGCCGTACTGCCGTACGGTGTGGAATGGGCGGACAAAGCATTTCCCTCAAAAAATGGTGTGGAATATCGCGAAAGGACTAAAGAGGTTATTTGGAATCTGGAAAGAATTCCCGCAGGAGCCGGCGTTGACAAGCCATCTTCCAATTTGGTTTTTCAGATCGCCCTCACTCCTACTGAAAATGACGCGGGAAAGTCATTAGAGCTCATGGGAGAGACTTCACTCAAAGGCACAGACACTTTTTCCCAAGAAACTATCAATTTAAAATCGGAGCACATAACCACCTCTCTGCCGGATGACAAAAGTATGACTGAAGACATGGGTACAGTAATTAGGCCGGGAGAAGAGTCTTTTTCCTCGTCTTCTTATTCCAGTGAACAAAATAACGAGAACGCTAACGCGAATAATAACAAAAATAACTAGCGGTTTGAGACCGCAGCAGATCGTAACAGGCTATCAAGGCTTATTTTCATTCCGAAATAAAATACAGTTCTAACAGCGCTATGGCTCCGACAAAAAGCACCGCGTCCCACCAATTCAATATTCTTGCCCCTTGCATTACCAAAAGCCCGATAATAATTATCGCCAGCCAAAATCCCTGACGAAATGAGCTGGCGATATAAGCGAAAATTACTTCGTTATTACTAATCCATCGTTTGAGGCTGAAACTGAGAAGGGTAAAAAACCCCATCAACCCCAAAAAGAAGGTAACGTAAAAAAGGCCTAACCCCATATATCCCGAGCTGGTCGGATCTATATACATAAGGACCAACGCCCAACCCATAAAAGCGATAGCAGTGGCAATGGCCATGGAATTCAGATAGGAACGCAGGGTCATGGAAAAAATTAAAAATTAAGTTTTTTGATCGCCCTTTCATAAATTCCTACCAACTTCCTGGTTTCTCCTTGGCTGACTTCAAATTCCGGCTCGTGGACAATACGGTTGCGAATTTTATGAGCTTCCCAAAGTTCCTCATAAACTTCCGGCAAATCCGCCGGCACCATCCGTTTTAACTTTTCTCCAAGGCTGGCTCCATGAAATCCTTTTTTCTCCAAAGCTCTGTCCACCACCTTATCCGCTTCAATAATGGCTATCTTCCAATCAGAAGAAGATTTGCTGATTATTTTCTTGTTAATTTCCAAAATTTGAGTAGTACCCGATAATTCCTTCAAGACCTCATAGCGCTCCGGCTTGACCTTGGTGCCCGTGAGAAGCTGCCGCGCCCGGCCGCGAAAGAGAGACAATTTAACACTGGTGTAAACAACATTGAAAACCAATATAGCGCAATAAATCGCGATTATGATCTGGATAACCAGAAAAGTTTTCGAATTATAGGCTGATTCCAAAAAATCAAAAAAACCGTTGTTCGAATTATCCATTAATTATACCGATTACTATTATACAGGACGTGGTTTAACACAATTTTCGCTTATACCTCCATAGTGACTATCTCCATCTCTTTACCCGCCAGATTCCCGGCTTTTATAGATAGCTTCTTGAGCGGTTCCGCCACGCATATCCCCATTTCTTTGCAAAAATTTTCTATACCATCAAGCTCAACATCGAGACCTGGGATTTTGTAATGCATGGGAATAACAATTTTAGGCTCCAGCTGTTTAACTATCCTCGTCGCCTCTTTGCCATTAATTGAATATCTTCCGCCAACCGGAATCATTAATATATCAGGAGGAGCACCTATCCTCTGAGTTTGCGCTTCGCTTAACAAGTGTCCGAGATCTCCCAAGTGAATTAGTTTAATTCCTTCGCTTTCAACGGAGAAAATAATATTAGGACCTCTTTCTTCGCCGGAGACATTATCATGAAACGCTAGAATCCCTTTTATATCCAAGCCCTTCACCGAATACTCTCCCGCGGTTTCAACCAGAAGTCCCACTTTCTTAAACAAGGAGAGGTTATTATGGTCGGAGTGTTGATGGCTCACAAGAACGACATCGGCTTCCAAGTTCTTTGGAGGCGTGAGACCAATATTATTACCATAGGGATCAAAATATATTTTTACCCCTTTCTCGACGTCCGTGTTGATGATCACTTCAAAAAAAGACTGGCCAAACCAACGAATATCCATGTAATAAGTTTATCGGGTTAAAAAGTTCATCAAGTTTATCAAGAATAATACACAAATACAAGTTGAGTTTGAGCTTGATAAACTCGAGGAACTCGATGAACTTGATAAACTATTTTTTGAACACAATATACTTATACCCCAGAAAGTTCCATGTTAGAACGATAACAGAAGCCACCGCGGTGGCAATGTTCGCCCAAGTTTTATCGCCGATACTGCCCATCGGGCCAATAATATTCACGATAAAAGAAGCGGTTCCGGCATTAAGCAGAAGACCGATTACGCTTACAAATAAAAACTGAAGAAAATCTTTCCCGGCTTCTTCTCCTCCTTTTTTCTTGAAAGTCCAAAATTTATTCCAAAAAAAGCTATTGGTTACTGCCACAACAAAGGAAGCGGCTTTAAAAAGCGTGAAGTACCAGCCTGCGGCGATTCCTGAAATAGCTATAAGCAGGTTCAGCACCCCAAAATCAACGGCGAAATTAGCCGCGCCTACCGCGCCGAATTTTGCCAACTGAAAGAAAAAACCGGCAATACGGGAAAGAAAGTATCCTATATAAACACCGGCTGTCGCCAAAACAACGAAAAATAAAACTATGATGAGATACTTAGCCGGAGAGATCTGCATCCCCAAATTTCTTAACACTATGGGAATAAGAGCTCCAAAAATAAGCCCGTTTATTGAGGCGTAAACGAGATCATTTCTAGCAAGCACAATTCTTTTGGTTTTCGCCATGGATTTTTTTATTTTGAATTATGAATTTGAGAATTTTGCCCTTTTCTCTTCTTGTGTTTCGAGTTTCAAGTTTCAAGTTCTAGGTTTAAAGCCTATTCCTTTGGCGCCACTTGTCTTTTCAGTTCTTCTTCCATCTCGGCCAAATCCGGTGTCAGCTCTTCGTCAAGCCCTGCCGGAGCTTCTTTTGGTGGAGTCGGAGCCGGATCTTCTTTCTTCTCACTTTTTTTCTTTTTCCTGCTTTTTTCTCCTTCTTCCCCGCTAACAGTCTCTCCACCGACAGTTTCTTCACCATTGCCTGAATCTTCATTTAAATCTTCGCCGCCGATACCGGATGAAAAATTACCGCCGACCTCCGCCATTCCCTTTTGGGTAACATTCTCGATAGCGGCCCATTGTGCCTCATCGTTATCCGCGACAACAATGACGATTTCATCTCCCGGACTGGCGTGATGATAGGTAACCGCCGCCAAGAGAACCTTGTAAGATTTTTCTTCCGCTTCAACCGTATAACCTCCCTCTTCCGGATTTTCCCTCAACATGCCGATAAGGCGTCTCCGCTTGAAGGGACCTATCTGCTTATAAATAAAACTCCCATCGTCAGTTATTACGAGTTTCAACATATCGCCTTCCACCAATTTCGATTTGCTGGCGTAGTTGGCCGGTACGGGATATTGGCGTCCATCAGTGCCTATCATCAACTGTCCGTCGAAAGTCCCTTCCACGATCTTGCCTCCCTCGGCTACCCCATAAGTCTTTTTTTGCGGAGCATATTTGCTTTCCAGTTGAGCTAAAAGCGATTTAGCAGTTTGCAAGTTCTTCTCGGCACTCGCTATTGTCTCTTTAATAAGTAAAATTCTCTGAGCGTCTTGTTTATCTTTTCTGTCTTCCATTTTTGTATTTTATTTGTTAATGGCTTTGGTTTTTCGATATCTCCGATAAACCTACAACCCTATCTACAAATAGAGTATAATTAATTTTCCCTTTTGCCAACTTTTGACCCATTTTTTCTTTTTCTATTCTTCTATTCTTTTTCTATTTATTTTTGTATCTTGGTTATTTTGGCAAAGCCTTCTTTGGCGATGTTTTTTTTAATGTCTTCCTCGGATAGAAAGGTGCTTGATTTTAAGCTGGTTAGACCCAGCTCGCCTCTTTTCTGCTCCGAAAGAATAAGAAAAAAGAAATCTTCGGCTTCTTCTTGAGATTCACCCTTTTCTATCCGGTAATTTATCTTGAAAAGAGTACTCTGGTCTTCGGTTTTCCGAACCTCTTGCTTCACTATTTTTATGTGGCTACTCAAATAATCATCACTTACGCCATTATATTCTTCAAAAAACTTTTTCCATTTTCTGGCCGCGAATTCGGTTAAACTGGAGTCGTAGTTTTTCTGGATTTCTTCCGCCTTTTCCTGCACTTTATTCATAAATTCTTCCGGCGTTTTGGTGTCGGTTGGCACAATACTGCCGACAGCTACTTGCTTGTTTTCTGCCAAGATAGTTTCTCCCATCGGTGGCATTGGATTACTTTTGTCGAAACCTCCTCCGGAATAGAAAAATACGAACCAAACCAACGCTCCCGTCCACGCGATTAAAGCGAAAAGAAGCAGCCACAGCCAAGTTTTTTTATCAGATTCAAGCATTTGTTTATTTTTCCGCTGCAAGACCTACGTGTTTAAGTATAGTCTATTTTTATTGATTCCACTGCAATGTCTCCTTAACGTTAATGGAAGCTGAATCGCAGGAGATACCGCCCACCAAAGCTTCCACTTTTACCTGCCCGGATTCAGTTATTTCGTGAGTTATCGTCAAACCGTGGTCGGGCACGCTTACGCCGTTAAACTTCCAATTAACTTGTTCCGCTGTTTCAACCGGAACTTTCGCTTTAATTTTATCTCCCTTACGGGCGATAATCTCTTTGGAATAAGTATCGCCGCCGTCCCCGCTCACAAAAACACTGCAGGAGGTTATAGCTTCCGGTTTCGCTCCTTCGACCGTAATGCCTACGCCCTGGGCATTAGTGCACGAGACAAAATCTTCCAAACCTTCGTGTTTATATCCGGCTTTGGGTTGGTAATTTCCCTTTTTTTCGTACCGGCATACCTGATCATCTTCTGCCGGATTGTTCGCGCCGGCCGAATGCTGCCCTGAAGGGGACGAGCTCTCGCTGTCACAGTACCAAACATACTCGGTAGGAGTTTTTCCTCCGCTTACCTTGGCCAGATATTTAACCGGGTCATTTATGCTTACTTTGGTTACACTCATATCAGGTTCAATTCTTGTTACAAAACAAGTCCCTTGGCCAATCACGCCGCATTCCGGATCCGGTGGATTGCAAACAGGATTACAGGTCCCGTCAGGACCGCAATGGCATTCGGAATGGGCGGCAGCATAAACGGGATCCGAACAACAATCAGGATCATACGGACAATTTAAATTACAGATTCCATCAGCATCACAATCGTTACACTGAGGATGACTGTTAAAGTATGCGGGATCCGAACAACAATCAGGATCATACGGACAATTCAGGTTGCAAATTCCGTCGGGACCACAATTGCAGTCCGGATCGGGAGGATTATTACAAGCGATATTACAAACATCATCGTCGATACAGTTGCACTCAACGGGATGGGCATTGGCATATATGGGATCGTTGCAAGCTGAACATTCATTAGCATTCTTGACGGTAATTGTTTTCGTATTGGACCAAGCGGGAATAGAAGCTATCGATTCCACGGGAGGACCAACGATCTCATCACAACAAGCCAATTCTCCTCCTCCAACACATCCAGCAGCGCAAGAGCAAGCATCAGCTCTCCTGGTTGCTACGCCGCACCATCCCGGTTCGCGCTTGGCGTAATAGCGCTGGCGGGCTTCGGTCGAAGAAACATTAAACTTCAACTCATAAGCACCAAATATCGAAGGAGCAGTACAGACATTCCCGTCACAACCGGCACCGTTAAATTCCAGATTAGTATGGGGATTCTTGAAGATAGCAGGAGCGGATATATATCCCCAGTATGCGTTCTCTCCCAGTTGGTCGTTTTTATTGCATTCCGGTGCGGCAAGCCTATCGGAGACTCCCGGTACACTGGTATAATTTCCCCAATCAAAATCATCTTTGAAATATACCGCGGGGGTGGAATACCAGCTTCCAGCGGTAAACCATTCCCCCGTCTTATGAAGTTCAGCTTTGACTTTTTCGCCGGCGCACACTGTGAAATTCACGTCAGCCAGAGGAGCCCAAACGTTATTTCTGAAAACAAAATAACTGGAGCTGTAAGCATAATTTAGACTAGGCCTTGACGAGGGGTAGATATTGACAAAAGTCAAAGCCGGAACGCCCATCCGATTATCGTAAGGATCCAAATCAAATAGGTCTTTGTTGCACTCGGAAGGAATCCTAAAATCAACAATTTCCGCGTTTGCTTGAAAGAAACTCCCTAGAAACCCGCAAAGAAATAAACCGGGGAAGATAAAGTATTTTAGAAAAATTTTCTTATCCATTTTGAAATATTTATTTCTTAGGATTTAAGGCTAATTTCGTCAGTCTTCTTGCCAGCTACCGTCTTTCTAACAACCAATCCCGCTAAAACTAAAAGGGAAATACCGGTAAATATCTCCAATATAATCTTTCCTCCCCTGTAATCCACCAGCCAAAAAAGCGGGGAAGTAGTGGCAAACGGCTCTTCGGGAGGAAGCGACACCGCCACCGGATCCGCCGGCTGCTCCGGAGCAATACCGCAAATAGGCGGATCAAACCGGCCGCAATCATAATTCTGGACGGAGGAATCAACCAATTCGCCTTTATCGTTATACAATCCGGCCGAGAGAGTAACTTTATCATAGTTTTCTTCCGGCGTAAATTCTCTAGCAGTGCCTGTCATTTCGCCGGGAATATCGCCTCCGTAAGTATGTTCCGCGATAACATTGCCCTTATCATCTTTGAGATCGAGAACTAATTTTCCTGTTTTCCTGTCAAGCCCCGCGTTATGAAAACAAGTAAAAAGCACGGATTTTTGGCCGGATTTTAGGGGAAAGGAAGCTAACGCCGGAAAATTCAGCCGGGGCTGAAAAATTCCTTCAATAGTGGGACGGATTCCAATAACGGCTTGCCCGGCGGAACTTTTCGCGGTAAAACGTACTAAATAAACCGAATATTTCGGATTTTTAATAGTATAGGAAATATCTTTACCGGAGTTGGGAGCAATTGAAATTTGTTCACTGCTTGAATCGACTTTGTTTTTTTCTTCCAGAGCGTCCCAGAAAAAAATATCCTTTTCTATTTGGACGTCCACGGTCTCTGAAGTGGAATTACGAAGGGGAGCCAAGACAACAATGTCTTTACCGCTTTGTTCCGGCTTGGGTACTTGGCGAAATCCGTAAGGATTATCGTTAATTTTGGCATTGTCTTTATCAAAATAAACAGCCTCGCCGCCAACGCCCTTCACGGCAAAAGAGGTGATGCTTCCCGGCATAGAGCTGTGAAACGAAAGCCCTGCCAGATTATACTTGCCGGAAACCTCAAAAAAGAACTGGGCGAGATATTCCCCGGATGCCAGCCCATGGGGAAGCACATAGCTAAAACTTACTTCTCTTTTCGCCTGTGAACCAATACTGATTCCCTTCAAAGCTTTGAATTCGGCAACTTGGAAATCTCCGTTTTGAGCGTTTTCAAATCCGGGATCGCGCCGGTAAATTTTTACATAAACTTCCCCGTCAACCACGGGGTAATTATTTTTATTCTCCAGAGTCCCTTTGAAAGTCATAACTTCACCCGGTTGGTAGGTATATTTTGAGGGGTCAATCCTAATGTCAACACTGCCAAAATTATAATACTGAAAACAGTTTATCAAACCGGCTTGTCGAGACTCCGAAAAAGGCTGGTTTTCTTCCGCCCGAATAGCATGGGTTCTCCCTATCAAAAAAGCAAACACTATAATCAGTATTCCGCAGAGCAGACGGAAAATATTTTTATTTTTTTGTTTTGTTCTTCGCATTTTATGTCTTTTATTTTCCCTGCAAAGCTAAAAAATAAGCACTTTTTATTATTAAAAGAGGAAAATTGAAATTTGGCAAAGAAAAACCGATTATGCTATTTTAACCCCTTCTCCCATTGTGCTTGAAAGCGTAATCGATTTAATGAATTTTCCTTTAATCCCATTAGGTTTGGCTTTTTCGAGAGCTTTTTTCAAAACTTCATAATTTTCCTTAATGGCCGCAGAGTCGAAAGACACTTTCCCCAGCACGACATGCACATTGCCGCTTTTGTCGCTCTTAAAATTTACCTTTCCCTTTTTAAGCATGGAAATGGCTTTGGCCACATCTTTTGTTACAGTTTCGTTTTTAGGATTGGGCATAAGGCCTCTGGGGCCCAAAATCTTGGCAATCTTGGCTAATTTAGGCATCATGTCGGGAGTGGCAACGGCCACATCGGCACCGAGGCTTCCCGATGTGCGTACTTCCTCTATCAGATTTTCTCCACCGGCGATTTCCGCGCCGGCTTTTTTCGCCGCCGAAATCTCGCTTTGGCTGCTAACGAAAACGGCAATCTTCACGTTTCTCCCCGTCCCATGAGGCAAATCCGCCCCCGAACGCACCTGCTGGTCCGTCTTTTCGGGATTAATATTCAAGCGAAAATGAGCCTCCACGGTTTCATCGAATTTGGCTTTTCGGGCGTTTTTTAATAGCTCAATAGCTTCATTGATACTGTAAATATGATTCTTCTCAATTTTCTTGATGTTCTCCTTATAACGTCTACTGCGTTTCATCAAATTTAGATTACAAATTTATCATTAACCATTTCTCATTTTTCATTCATTTACCATTCAAACATTTTTCATTTTAAGATTCTCTGGTTTCAAACGATAAATGACTCAATGATAAATGAACGGCAAATGAAAAATGAGAAATGTTACTTCTTTATCGTAATCCCCATGCTCCTAGCCGTTCCGGCGATGATCTTTTTAGCCGTTTTCGGATCATTGGCATTAAGATCCGCCATTTTTTGTTCCGCGATTTGCGCGAGCTGACCCTCCGAAAGCTCGCCCACTTTTTTCTTGTGGGGCTCTTTAGACCCTTTATCCAGATGGATGGCTTTTTTTATTAGTTCCGAAGCGGGAGGCGTTTTAGTGATAAAATCAAAAGTTCTATCCTCATACACCGTTATTTCTACTGGAATTATGTCGCCACCTTTATCTTTAGTCCTTTCATTAAACTGGTTGCAAAAATCCTGAATACTAACGCCATGTTGACCCAAAGCCGGCCCCACGGGGGGAGCAGGATTAGCCTTTCCGGCAGAAATTTGAAGTTTAATTTTAGTCTTTATGGGTTTCATTCTTCTATCTTAATTTTAAACTTGCAATCACGCTTTTTTGACCTGCAAAAAGTCTAATTCCACCGGTGTCTCTCGGCTGAACATATTGACTAGAACCTTGATTTTGCCTTTTTCTCTATCAATCACCTCAACCTTGCCGTCAAAATTTTTAAACGGTCCGTCGGTCACTTTAACAGCGTCTCCCACCGCAACATCAATATCGTAATCGGGCTCTTCTTTACCCATTCGTTTTCGGAGCGTCTTGACTTCTTCCACAGAAAGGGGCAGGGGAGTGGTTTCAGTACCGACAAAGCCGGTAACATTGGGAGTGTTCCGCACTATATACCATGATTCTTCAGTAACTATCATCTGGACCAGCACATAACCGGGAAAAATCTTCTCTTCCACTACTTTCCGCTTACCGCCTCGAATACGAATCTGTTTCTCCGTCGGCACTAAAACCTCGAATATTTTTTCCTCCATACCCAGAGAATGGATACGCTGTCGCAGACTCTTGGCCACGCTGTCTTCATACCCCGCGTAAGTATGGACTACGTACCAAGGAGCATCTGGTTTGGGATTGACAATATTTTCTTGGATATCCTTTTCGAGTAGTGATTCTTTGGTAGATTTATTCGCCATGGTAAAGTTAAGAATGAAGATAGAAAATTTAAGAAAAACAATGTAGAATTTAGGATTAAATTCTAAACTATTAATTGTTTATCTTAACTCTTATGTCTTAACTATTCACTTTTTCAATTTTACATGATCTAATCACAGTAAAAATCGGTTTGCCGCGTACGAAAACAAATAATCCAACCCTCCCAATACCACAACTAAAAAAGCGCTTAGGGCGATTACCACCCAAGTGTAGCGCAAGGTTTCTTCCCTGCTCGGCCAATTGGTACGCCTAAGTTCGGCCTCGGTTTCTTTAAAAAATTTTATGATCTTATCCTTCACAATAATTGCCACTTACCATTTACCGATCGCCACTTAACCTTCTTACCTCATTTAAATTTAAAAGGCAAGAAATGATCGATCGACTAACTAGGGACTGGGAAATTGTTTTATCTCTAAACTCGCTAATCCCAATCTTTTGTCTAGGAGAGGCTCCCATGTTCCATTATTTTTTTTCTTGCACATCCTGATCTCCCCATTTTCAGAACTCAAACCGTTCACTTTTTCCAGCGCGCCTTCGTTTAAAGTGAATTGGACCACTATTTTTTTGCCTCTCAAATCAAAAGGGGTTCCATCTTTTTGCTCGTAGCTGACCCAATCTGATACAATAACTTTTCCGGATCTTTCTCCATCGGGAAATTCTTTTCCCGGTTCTCCTTCTAACGAGATGGGATTAAGCAAACAATTATAATCAGGAACATCAACAAACCCTTCAACTCCACATTCCGTGAAATTACAATTAGCACCTACTCTTATGCCGCTCATTGTGCAATTATCACTGGCGCAAACGAAAATAAGCCTATATTTTGTATTTTCTACACTCCACTCTTCATCGTCATTCTTAAAATTACCATTATAAAAAGCGGTTTGGTATATTTGTTCCTCGTTAGCGCTCTCGGTTTCAAAGGAACAGTTTATTCCCTCCTCTTCGCAGTCGTCCCGGATGTTCCAAAGGGGAACTTGATCATAGTACCGGTGGGGTATATTGGCAAAGACGGCTCTTTTGAGAACATCTTCACTTTCATTGCTTTCACTCACTATGACGGCACCCCTGCCCTCTATCGGCTCAATCAACTTTTGGACTGCTTTTTCTCCTAATTCTTTATTGTCATTCTCAAAAAGTGAGATGGCAAAATGTTTGCTATCCACTGAAAAATCCTGATTCTGGTTTTTTTGCTTGTTGGTGTAAAGACTATATTCGATACCTTCTTCCGCTTGATATAGATTATTTAACGATTTCTTTTGCACGTTTTGAATGTCAGCTGAATTCCTTAAACTCTCAACCGCTATCACGCATATCAACATGACTATACCTGTTATCAAGATTGACAATAAGATGATCGCATCGCCCTTTTCCGAACGCAGCAACTTTTTTATTCCTCGATAAGGCCGCATACCCAGTAAGAGTTAAGAGTTAACTGTTTATAGCTCAAACGTCCTTGACATTACGGATGTCTCTACCGGAACAAGTATTTTTTGATCTCTCACATCCACCCGGAATGTCAGAGAAACGGTAATAAAATAGTTTTCCGCTCCTCCGTCCGTTGTTTCCACCTTTTTGACCAGAAACAACGGCTGGGAATCGAGGGGGATATTGTTAAGCGTCGTTGCTATAATATCCGAAGGATTATTCTGATCGGATCGAATCCTCCTTAAATAATAACCGCCATTTTCATTAGCGCGGTAAGACTCATATCCCGATTCCAGGACACTGCTGGAACCAATCTCCGATCTTTTTTCGGTAAGTTTAAAAGCGATACTATTAAACAGTTTTTCGAGCTCGCTGCTGTCCGGTTTGGAATCCGCTTCTAATTCGCTATATTCCGCGTCCTGGGTAAAAACATCCATAACGAAACGGCTTTCCCCTTCCACCGCTTGCATTTTTTTCAGCAAGTTCTCGCTTTCGATTATTTGCCTAAGCGACACCAAAAGCCCGCCCATAATAAGACCCATCACGGCCATTACCACAATCAACTCAATTAAAGTGAACGACCGTGAATTTTTATAGTTCATTAAGTTATCAAGTTAATTAAGTTTATCAAGATAAATATCTAAGAACTAATAGCCATAACTTAAAACTTAAGACCTCCTTCTTAGTTTTTCCGGTCTTTAGTTTTTGGTTGTGGCTCTTAGTTTGAAATTCTTAGCTCTTGGTTTTTCTTGATAAACTCGATAAACTTTTGACTTTTCTAAGGTACATACCAATTATAAATTTTTTTCGTAAGCTTCACATTTTTAGTTAAATCATTCTTGTCCCATCCAACCGTTGACACCAGATCCAAACACTCTTTGTCGGATTCTCCGACACAATCTTTTATCTCGACGGTTCGCCAGAAGGAAGGAATGTTATAGTTATATGAAACAGGCCGATTTTCATAAAGATAAGCGTTAAATCCTGATCCTGTGCCATAATTCACATAATTCAACTCCTTATCCTGGCAATTAACGCTGCCGAGGATAAGAGGACTTCCTCCTATGTCCCCGCATAATTTTCGGTTTTTCAAAGATCCCAAAACCTTCCAACCGGAAGTTATCCTTTGAGAAAAAGCAATTTCAATTCCTTCCCTCGCCAAGTTGGTGGCTATAATCACGTTTCTAAGTTCCGCCTCTCTTTTTATGGTGTTCCCTAAAAGTCTGATTTGAGCGGCAAGAGCGATCGAGAGAATAGTAATCCCGATAAGCACTCCAACAAGCGTCATTCCTTTGCCTTTGCAAGTCCGTCTTTTGTTTTTGTTCATCTTTGCCGAGAATATTTCTAATTTCTTATTTGGAAGTCTTCGAGATCTTCGTTGACAGAGAAATCTAAGGTGCCGCAATCAACTGAGCCTGCTTTGGCCTTTATTAGACCCTCGGCGCCGGCAGCAGTGGCTTTTATTCTGGCATTGTCCCCGCTGGAACTGATTATTGCGCCACCCTCTATTCCCCATTCCACATCCCCTCCTTCGAGACATTGCCTCTTAACGCGAACTTCAATCTCCTCCCCTGAAGCGATTTTTATTGTCTTATCGCTATATTCATATCCCGATCCGCTTTTTCTGGCTTCAATCTTACAACTGCCGGTATTGGTAACGGTGGCGCTTGCTTGGCTAACACATTCCGTAGCTTTCCCTTCGTGGTCTACCACCGTTAAAGAAGGCAAGAATGAACCGACTCCGTAACTGCATTCCTTAACCGGATCCACGCTGTCTTCGGTGGTAGCATTACTGCTAGCGCACTTCCATTTATAAGTAACCGGGTTCATACCCGCGGTATAAGCTCTGAATTTAAACGTGCCGTTCGTTCCACACTTCGTAGCATTGGAGCTTTCTGCTTCCGGATCCATAATGACGCTACAAAATTTCAGGCTGGCAGGAATCACGCCGCCGCAATTATTAGCATCCTCGCACACGGACAATCCGGCGATTCCATAACCGCTAAGGGGTGAATCATTGTCGTTATCCCAAGTTTCGCAGGTAACTGCGTACCCTCCCGCGTGGGAAGTTTTAAAGACAATGGCGGAGCGATGGGGATTGGTTTGATCCGACGAAGATATGTCTTGAATAAAGCTTCCTTCTTGAAAGACATCGGAGGAAGAGCCCCCCGGCCCAAAAAAGCAATTCACAGTCTGGCCTTGGCTGTTAAAACATTGCCACTTGACTTTGGCAATTTTATCCACGCAATCATCAGGGTCCACTGCATCGCAATAAGCCGTTATTTCTTCTCCTTGACTAATAGTGGCCGGATTTTGGGAAAAGCTTACCGCAACTGCCGGTGCTCGGTTTTGAACGTCAATTTTAGCATTATTCGTAATAGAGGGGATCATCGCTCCCGGCGGATTAAGCCTGATCCCATACCCCCTGCATTGTCCATAATAAACACTTTCTGGAACAGTGGAGTTAATAAGCTGCTCTCCGGAAGCATAAGCCACGCAAACCCCATTCTGACATTTAACATTGGAACTCGCGCTACCGAGGGAATTTTGAGTACTTTCCACAAAATTAGAGGGAACTTTTTGGACTCCTTTGCCCCAAGTATCCGCGGCGAGTTGAGTCTCGCTGATTCCACTCAAACATCCGGTTTGATCCGAACAAGCGGTAAGAGGCGTGGGAGGAGAGATTAGATCGTCATACAGGGGTATAACGGTTGAACCGGCAGGATTTCTCACAAGGCTCGCGAACCACTCGGCGCTCGGAGAAAAAGCCAATCTTATCTCCTCACACTTATAAGGCTTTTCTTGGCATAAAGACCTCCATTCCCCAGTCCGATTGGCTTGATAAGTGAAGTTATAGGCATAAACATTCCGGTGGTTACAAGTGGTCCTAGCAGAACCCTCGGCACAGCGGGTAATAGTCTGAGTGGCGGTTTGCCAATCGAATTCTCCGGCGTTGCCGGTAGGCTTAGTGCGGATTTCGTAACCGATCACCCCTTTAGAGGCTTTATCAATATGAATTCGACAGATTAAACCTCCGGAGTAAGCCCGACCGTATTTATAATCGGCAAAACTGTTGCCGGCAAGATAATCGTAATAAGAATATTGGTCATTCCAGTAGTATAATTCGTTGTCTTTTTCGTCGAGGTAGCCTTTGCTCTGATAATACCTAATGCTATCGGCATATTTCCAACTGACACCGCTAAAAGATTCCCTGATCGGTGAACTAAGAGTTTCCTTTTTAAAAGTCCCCGCCTGAAGACCCGCGGCCAGATCATTCGCCCGAGCAGAACATTCCTGAAGTTCCACACTGCTCGTCGGACTGACTTCTTCTTTAGTGAGATCTCTCAAGTCTCTTCCGGCTTCAATCAGCCCCTCCTGTTGGGTAACGCTCATTTTATTCTGCAGTTTTTGGAGTTTCACTGTATATTTGGTACAAATATTTCCGGTTATTCCGCTTCCATTTTCCTCAGAAACACTGGTCGTCACTTCTCCTTTAACGGTTTCACAAGGAGCGGTGCTCCCGCGAGAATCTATCACGCACTTGCCGCTGCCATTCACACAAAAGCTATCCGGACACTTGCAGCGATAAAAGGGGTCGGCTGGGGAATCGCAGATAAACCCTTCGGGACATGCCCTTCGCGGCATAAAAGCTGCTCTTTCGCTCATCCCGCAAATCAAAGAACTTAAGGTGCCGGGATTTTCGACTATATTATTACTTGGCCCCGTCCATCGTCCACCGGTTTCCATACAATTTTTTCCCACGGATAGCGGATCATGGCAGCTCCCATCCCCCCCCATGGACAAACTGAGATGGATCATTCCTGCGGGGCAAAGGCAATAATAATTGCCATCATTGGGTTGGAGTTTCCATTCCCCTCCCGACCCCTCGCATTCTTTCTGTCCTAAAGCCGGCACGGGAGAGGGCACGCATTTACCGCTGTTTCCATCAATACAGCTGCCCCCCGGACAAATACAACGGAGTTGTTGTATCCCCAAGCATCCCGTCGCTATCACTTTGCCATTGCAAAATTCTTGCGGCACGCCGCAATCCACACTTATCCAATTTCCATCAGACTCTCGGCATATCCCTTCGAAATCAACCATGAGAGAATTGCCATTATTATTAACGTTAGCGTTAGTGTTAATGCTAATGAGGGCCAAAAAAATAACGGCTGATCCGACAATCGCTCGAAAGCTTTTTTTACTGGCCATTTATTTTTTTCTTATTGTTTAAATATAGAATAATGCCTCCGACCGCAAAAGCGACGACTACAAAAAGAAGAATCAACCCCTTTTTCCCTTTAAAGGGCGCTGTTTGTGCTATTTCCTCAACAGCGTTTGTTATTCCGCCGCCCTTCTTCGCTTCGCATGGAACACTTGCTTCTTTGAAATCCATTATTTTTCCCTCCTTGTTGAATATTTCTCCTTTCACCGCCAGACAATCTCCCTGCGCGATTTTTAATTGGGGGATAGTGAAACATCTCGTTTCCACTCCTATATTTGCTTCTTTCTCGAAAATTCCTAAGGATTTTCCTTTTGCATCGTTAGCGGCAATCTTTACTTTCCCCTGAAACAAACCTTTCCATGCCGCGTCCCGCAAGCAGAACATGGGATAGTGAACCCCCTCTTGGTTTCGAACAATTCCGAGAAACCGGAAGATTCCCCGGTTTTTTCCAACGGTTACAAACCGGATGTCCGCGGTCGAAACGCTGTCACCCAGATTGGCGCTTATCTTTAAAGTATAGACGCTGTCAAGATTATTGGGACTAAAGGTGAATTTAGCCACAGTTTTTTCTCCCGCCTCAACGATCCTCGCTTCCTTTTTGGAATCCAGCAAATTGGTTGGATCGGTTTGGCTCCATCGGAAAAGATCGTACTTTAAAATTACCGATTTTTCTTCGGGATCCAGATTAGTAACCGGGACTTCCACGGTTACTTCGTTATTGCCGTCCGCGGCTATTTCCGGAGCTGGCTGGCGGTAGCTATAGCTTTTTCCATTAATTTCAATGTTGTTTTTATCCAACTCCACACCGGTTCCTTCCGCGGAAGAATCGTCGGATTTTACACTAAATTCAAAAGTTTTAGCGAAGGACAAGGGTAAAAGAGGTGTTCCCCAAAGGTCAAAAGCTTTACCGGCATTAACAAAAAATGCCAAGTAATAATTTCCGTCCTTTACCTCTTGGGGCACTTTCCAATTAACCACAAAATTTTTTACCTCGTTCTCTTTAAGGTTGGTTCCTTGAAAAGCGTAAAATTCATCTACTAAAAAATCTCCCTTAATCGCCCCCTGTTTATCCTCGTCTTTGCGGAACACCTGGACAAACAGTCCCAGATTTTGAAGGGAGGGAATGGAATAAGCGGGAGAATCCAAGCACCGGTTCTCTCCATTCGCCGCGCCGTCGCAGTCTTTCAAGAAATCTTTTATCGCCGGCTCCGCGTTGGAATTGAAAATCAAATTTCCTTCTACCCGCAGATTTTCTCCCTTGGTGTAGCCTCTCTCTCCTTCTTTGCTTAAACTCAATTGATATTTAGTAAAAGGATCCGCCTGAAAAGGAAATGTTTCCTGAGCTCCGTCAGAAAATATCACAGAAGAAACCGTTCCGGCAGTATACTCATTGATTTCTTTTTCTATTTCCGGCGTGATAATTGACGGATCTGGCTCTTGTCGGGAAGTAACCGCACCCCGAGCCGTATTGGTTTGGGTCGAAACACCAAGGAAAACCGCTGTGAATACAAAAAGAACAATTATCATTAATGCCAAACTAGTTTTTATTTTATTTTTTTCCCGCATTCTTTTGTTTTACCGAAATTAATTTTTATTAAAAATGCAAACTAGTTTAGCTAAGTTTAAGCTAAATTTATTTTAAATCAAAATCCTAAATGCACCATTCCACAAGAAAAATTTATCACTTGCCATTTACAAATCGTGCGCTATCCCCCTTGAGGCGCCTCTTCTAAAACTGCTTTAATCGTGCTTGTCTGCCCTTTGCGCCAAATTTTCAATTCCACGCCGTCGCCCACTTTGAAACCGGCGATTACCTTGGCCAGACTATTTTTGTCGTCGATTTTGGTTCCGTTGGCCTCCAAAATAATATCGTTTTCTTGAATACCGGCCTTATCTGCCGGAGAGCCAGGTATCACCGCCAAATCGCCGAGGTTCTGCCCCCTAGCTACCAAAATGCCGTATTCGAAGGGCAGATTATTCCTTTCTTTAAGAGACGCGTCTATGGGAATATAACGCACTCCGAGATATGGCTGGCTGAGTTTCCCGGTCTGCTGAACGCTTTGAATCACGTTTTTAACCGTGTTTATCGGCAAGGCGAAACCGATATTTTGGGCCCCTTGGGCCATGGCTACGTTTATACCGATTACTTCTCCTCTGAGATTAAGCAGGGGTCCTCCGGAGTTTCCTTCATTAATCGCCGCGTCGGTTTGAATCAGCTGATCCAACTCTTCCGTTCCCGAAAATCCGCCGGCCACGATGTTACGCCGCAATCCTGAAACAATTCCTTTAGAAACTGTATTGGTGAACTCTCCCAAAGCATTGCCGATCGCGATAACAGTCTGTCCCGTTTTTATCTGGTTGGAATCGCCCAGCGGTAAAACGTCCATTTTGCTTACTCCGCTGCCCTTTTGGGGCTTGGCGGGATCTACTTTAAGAACCGCTACATCGTTGATTTTGTCCCTCCCCAGCACTTTGGCGTCATATCTCCTGTCGTCATTGGTAATAACCGTATAATCGGCTTTGGAATCAATCACGACATGCTTGTTGGTCACAATAAGCCCATCTTCCGAAGCCACAAATCCGGAACCTCCACCAATTTCCTGCTTTTGAGTACCGCCTTCTTGACCGATATTGTCCGGCCCCTGTCCTCGAGGCTGCGGCTGCTGCTGGCCTTGTCCTGGACCGTACGGTACGGGACCTTGACCGAAGAACTGGTCAAAAAAGGAAGGCCCGCCAGGCAGGGATCCGCCATTATCTCCGAAAGGATCAAAGAGAAAACTGCCGATCTTGGGAACATCCTTGGTAATAATTATACTTACCACCGCCGGCGAAGATTTATCCACCGTTTGAATCACCGCGTCTTCTTCGGCTTGAGCGGAATGAGACACTGCTATGCTGTTTTTGTCTTTCAGTAGATCCCCTTGCCGTTGGACCGAGTCATCTTTCCCGCTTCCCAATGACCAAAGACGGGAGAACCTGGGTTTTCTTCCAGCTAATCCAACGGCCAGAACAACAACAAGAGCGATCAAGACCGCTCTTAAGAGCCAGATTCCTCTTTTCTTGTGCAGGGGGGAAGAAAGCCGACGTTTAGTCCCACTCTTCTTGCCATCCTTTTTGTATGTTGTATTTTCCATGACTTTTCTATTACAAATTATGAGTATGATTATGGGTACTCTGATATTCTCTATCCGCGTTAATAATAGTGCAAATTTTTTTCCCGCGAAACAGATTTCCCCAACATTAACATTGTGCGACACTTCTATTGACAAATTCATAATACCATATAATATATGGGGTCATTGTAGATTGGCTAAGTTTGCCAGTCTGCAATGTTTTTTAGACCGCCTTCTTTTAGAGTTACAGCGGTCGAAGGCCGCCTACGCCGAGCCAAACTCAGCTTCGGCGAGCCAACGGAGGGAATATTTTTAACAATCAACATGGGTAAACTCAGTATTGCGAAGCTTTTCGCCGCGGTGCCAGTCGCCGCAACGATAGTCGTAAATACGGCAATTTACCAAGACAAAAATAATATACAACTTGAACCCGAAAAAACAAACACCCACTATTATGAAATTGATAAAAAATACAAAACAGAACCTTCTTTAGAATTGGCCGTCAATATTGCCAACAGCAGCACAAACGGGAAAAATAAGAGCGATTCTCGAAAAAACGCCCTGACTGTTAAGGATAAGACCGGCAAACAAGGTAAAGCTAAGATTGTTCTGGCCGCTTCTAAAAAAGCCGAGCCAAAGAAAGTTGTTGTTACAGACAACTCTTCTGAAAATAAAAATTCGAGTCAGGATCCGTCCGAAAACAATAGTCAGAAGATAAACGCGGAGCAGATGGCCGTAATGGAAAAGATGGTTTCCGGATACCCTATTGCCAAAATGCTTCCTTATATTGCGGAACGCCAGCCCGAGACCGCCGCTTTTATAGTCGCAATTGCCAAGAAGGAAAGTAATTGGGGCAAGGTATCGCCGCATTCCAAAGATGGAGATTGCTTCAATTATTGGGGTTTTAAAGATCACCGTTTTAAGTTTACCGCCGGACACAGTTGTTTTCCTTCCCGAGAAGTAGCCATAGAAACGGTAGGCAATCGTATAGACAAGCTGATCACCAGCGGCAGGAATACGCCCGCTAAAATGTCTCTCTGGAAATGTGGCAGCGCTTGTGCTAAAGACGGAAACGTGGGGAAATGGATTAGCGACGTGAGTATGTATTTTCAACCGATTATGGCCGCCCTGTAAGCACGCGGTGGGATATCATATAAAAAACAAAGAAATCGACCAGCGAAAGCGGGCTGTACAGCCCGCTTTTTGCTTTTTCCTGAAGATCCACCAACTTTTCGTAAGCTAAACCCAAAAATTCAGAGTTAAAAAAAGATGCCTGATATTTCAGTTTGGAAAAGACAAATATGGGTACCCGCCAAATTTTTTGAGCGTCTTCCGAACTTACGCCTCCCTTTATCGCGATCATTTGCCTGATATGCCGCGCCATTAAAGTAACAAAACCAAGAGTTGTTTCCATTTCTTTTCCTGATTTCAAATCGCTTCTCGCACTATTCTCGTAAAGAATGTTAAAAGCCCGGGCTTTTTCTCCTCTCCCTATCGCGTCGAACAACCGAAAAATGCTTTTTTCTTCCTGAATATCCAGTAACTCCGAGATGTCTCCTTGTAGAGACGCATAATTTTGCCTGACTGACTGGTAGGCGGGCGTTTTTACCACGCGAGCGTGGTATAGCAACACCACCTGTTCCAAAGCCGAAAAAACATACCACCAATCTCCTCCGCCCGCATCAATAAGTTTTTGAATCAGATAACTATCCAGAGGAACGTTCTCCCGAGCTAAAAAAATTTTTGCTTCCGCAAGAAGAGCCGATTTATCTTTAGCTGGAGAAAGTTTAAACAATTGAACATCGCCTCCCAATTTTCTAACGGTTTTTAGTAATTCGGAGTCTTTGGGTAATTCAAGCGCGATATTCAAAACCAAAGAAATATTCGGTGATAATCTAGGCAAAAACGGGGTAATAAACTCTACCGAAACAGACTTTTCCGGCACTAAAGAATCAACCACCACCATTTCTTTCTGCGCGAATAACGATTCACCTATTAACTTCTGACGGATTTTCGGAAAAATACTATTGCTCTGACCAACACCAAAAGGAACGATAAAATATGTTATATTTTGTTCAGTCTCTTCGCTAAGATTTTTTACGATATTTTCCTTGGCTTTTTTGCGGGCAAAAGAGTGATTGCCGTGAAGAAGATATAGATTCATATTTGTTTATTATTCTATCGCCACCTTTATCCTTCTCTCCAAAATAGGCATATGATTAAGCCAATTGGGCCATATCTCGACAGAAAACTGTTCTATATCTTTCCTATTTTTGAGATAATTCTCGGCCTCCTGTTTTCTTTTGGCTATCAGAATTTTTCGCACTTCCGACCCACTGATTTGGCTTGTGAGTTGATACGAAACGGTAGAGTTTATTTCCATTTTGTTCTCTAACGGCCTGATTTCCCCCACCTGAAAATTGATTAGCATGGCTCTTCCTTCTTTTTCTTCTCTTTCACCCTCGATAATACTTTTAGCCAAATTTTCCAAGTCCTCTTTGGCAAAAGCTACAGCGAAGAAGGTTACTTCGGACGTCGCCTTGAAGGAATCGGCTTCCTCGCCTTCCGCTTTGTCAGAAACAAAGGAAACATCTTCCACCGTCAGATTTTCCGGACCAATCCCGCCAATCGAACCGACGTTCTTTTCAAGTTCTCCCTGGCTGTTTTGTCTCGCCTTGCTAATAAGTTCTTCTTTAGCTTTATCCAAATCTTCTTTGGAAACCGCCTTGACTTTTTTGTTTTCCCCGCCAGTAATTTCTTCCTCTACTTCAGCCGTTATCAACCCGGAAAAATCACTATCTTTCAACCCCGGAATATCGAGTGACGATCCCGCTTTGAGGTTGAATTCTTTGCCTAAACCTTCCGCAGACACGGAGACAACCGTGTTTCCGGGAACCAAATTTTGAGAAGAATTATCATTGCCATTAATATTGTCCGCGTTCGTATTGCTGTTGACATTATCATTTTTCTTGGCAGCTGGCACCGTAATGGGAGCTTCCGTAAAAAGCTTCTTTCCAGAGCCGTCCACGAGCAGAGCATTCTGTTTTAGAGAGAGGGGCTTGTCTCCTCTATTATAGATCGCTACTCTGCCTTTGGCGTTTTCTTTTATCTCTTTCTCGTTCGTTGCTAAAAAAATTTTTTCTTCGCTTACTTTGAAATGAACGGGTTCACCCGGTATTATTTTTTCTTTGGGATCAATTTGGGAAACTTCGCCATTTGCCCATACCGTCAGTTTGAGTTGGTCTTCAGAAACTTTAGTTTTAACATTGACAACAGCTTCTGGAAGAATTATTCCCGCAAGAACCGAGAGAACAACCAAAATACCCAAGAAAAAAAACACAAATAACTTCACGTTAAAAATTGGCAGAATAATCTCGCGCCCTTTTTTTTTCAGTTTCTTTTCTTTCACAAGTTCCGGTGCGGTGAATAATGGTGTTGAGGCCCCGCGTAGATCCACAACTTTCCCAGGACCTGCCACCCGGCGATGAGTAGTTTGGAATATTCCGGTCTCTTCCGCCGTCAACTTCTCCTTATTAGCCTCGGTTTCCTGTTTAGATCTTAAATCCAAACTGGAACTAGTCTGAAATGTTTTACCCCGAACAACTCCCCTTTGCCGCATCCACAAATCTCTTAGGCACTCTTTTTCCCTGAGAGTCAGATTGGCTGTTTCCCGCTCAAATTCATTTGGGATGACATTCGGCAGATTTGATTCTTCTTTTGTTTCCCCTTCTTTTGGGAGGATGGCATGGGGGGTGGGAACGGATTTGACCGGAGGGAGAGTGCTTTTCTCTAATTTCCTTACTCTGAACGGATTTATCCTGGCTATTTGAGGTTTTGCGCGCGTCTTAATTGCTTGTTTGATATGATCGCCCGTTTCGATAGTTGTATCGTCAGAACCGGACAGCAACTCTTTTAGCGGAGGCTCTTCTATGAACTCAGTTTTCTTGTTTATAAGATTACTGTCTTCGATTTTTTCTTCTGTTTGCTTTTTTATAGCTGGTTCGGTTTTTTCTATTTTTTTCTGGTTCGTAAGTTTTCGACGAGACTCTGGAATAAGCTTTTTCAAATCCACAATCTGGGGATTAGCGCCGATAGCTGCCGGCTTTTTTGGAGTTCCTTCTGTCCTGCACGCCCCGGGCATAGTGGACGCGCCGAAGACCTTCGCTTTAATCACGGTTGGGTTTGTAACAGCGGCAGGCTCTGTACCAGTACGGTGCGGGGCAAGCAGTTTCTCAACTGGGTTGTTCTTGCCTATCGCTTTTTTTAGCTCTTCCTTAGCCGCTGCTTCTTCCCATGGCTGGAGAGGTTGTTTGTTTCCCGTTAGAGACGCAAAATTTTGCGTCTCTATATTGTCTTTTGGTTTAGCCACGTATCTTTTTACCGAAAGACCGGCTTTTTCCGCTATTTTCCTGATATGAGCGTCGGGAGAAACAAACATTATTTTCTTGCCGGATCTTCGAGTTTCTTTCTCCAAAAGCCGTAGATTAACCAAGCTTTGAGCTATCAAGGCGTGTTTTGGAACAACTAAAAAAATCTCTTCCGATTTCTCTTTTCGAAGTCTTCCAAGAATAGTAGTAATTTCATCTTCAATATCAACGTAGAAGTAGTTGTCCATTCCGTCTTGTAACTTGTAACGTAAAACTTATAACGCAAGGGGGGGGTTCTTAAAATTCCAAAGCTCTGAATCCTCCTTGCGTTTTACGTTATAAGTTACACGTTACAGGTTGTTATAATTCTACTTGCGCGTTGTCCCCGATTACCAATTTATGTCCGCGGGGAAGAGAAAAATCTTCGGCTTTTATGATCGAGTTCCTTCCCATTAAACTGTCCACAATTCGCACCCCGCACTCTTGAATCTCGGTTCCTTCGCAAACAATTGAATGGGAAATTTCCGTTCCCCTAATAATCACCCTATCGCCGATCGAAGTGTACGGCTCAATACAGGCATTCTCGATCAAACAATTATCACCGATAACAACCGGCCCACGGATGACTACTTTCCCCTTAAGTTTTGTTCCTTTACCAATCCTAACTGCTCCTTCAATCTGCCAACTGCTTTCCAGCTTTGGGAAGGGTATCTCTAAACCTTGTAGAGAACTCAAAATTAAACTATTGCCTTCCAGCAGGTCTTCAGGTTTTCCCGTGTCTTTCCACCAACCGGTGATTTCCTCGTAACCAACTTTGCAACCCTTTTTTATGAGATAGGTATGGGCGTCTGATATTTCGTATTCACCTCTGGCACTGGGTTTGATCTTGCTCACAGCCTCTAAAATTACCGGCCGATAAACATATATACCCGTAACCGCAAAATCACTCTTGGGACTGTTAGGTTTTTCTTCCACCTTGACAATTTTCCCTTTTTGGATTACCGGGACTCCGAATCTTTTGGGATCCCTCACTCTGGAAAGCGCCAGTAAACAATCTAACTTCTCTTCATAAAATTTGTCAATCATGCCCTTGAGATCTCCGGCGACGATATTGTCTCCCAAATAGAAAAGTAGGTCGTCTTTTCCAATCCATTTCCTGGCGTTTTCGATAATATGAGCTAACCCTAAAGCGCCGCCCTTTTGTTCAATATAAGTGATTTTAATTCCAAAATTCTTACCATCGCCCACTATGGCAGGCAATTCTTTATCGCCTTCGTTGATATTTATGGCTACATCTTTAATACCTGCCTGAGCCACTTTTTCGAGAGCGTGATAAATCATCGGCTTGTTGGCAATTGGAAACAAGTGCTTATTTATAGTATAGGTTATCGGCCGCAATCTGGTACCTTGGCCTCCGGCGGTGATGAGAGCTTTCATAATGTAAATTTAAATTTTTAGATATTTCCTAATCGCGATTAAGCTGCTTATTGCTCCCAGAATTATTCCGCTTGCCAACTGGATCGCTATAATTTCCACGGCATGTGCGTGAAGATAGTTAACAATATTCACGTTTGGAATTGCGGAAAGAATATAGGGTGAAGAAAAATAAACCACCGGATAAAAAAGCAAGATTGAAACCCACGCAGCGAAAAACCCGTAAAGCGTCCCCTCTACAATAAACGGAAGCCGGATAAACCATGGGTTGGCTCCCACCAGTTTCATGACCTCCACTTCTCGGCGGTAGCTGTACATGGTAAGCCTGATCGAATTAAAGGTCACCAAAACAGCGATAACCGCGAAAATACCGATAATCGCCACCCCAATTTTTTTGAGCGTCTGAATAATATTGTTCAATCTCTCGATAATCGGTCTCTTCTCGGAATAATAGTCCACATCACTTACAATATTGTTGTACTGGCTTACGCGTATTTTTTCCAGAATACCTTGGTAAGCGTCGGGTGTTTTCATTTTTATGCTTACCGAAGGCTGCAGGGGATTGCCCAACTCTTCCAGAGACTGAAGGATAATTTCATCTTTGTTGTGTTTTTCTTTAAACGCCCGCAAGGCTTCCTCTTTAGAAATATACTGGGCTTCGGTAACCTCCGGCATTCCGCTGATCATAGTGGTCAAAGCCGTAGCTTCATTCTCTTCCGTATCACTCTTGAAATAGATACTCACGTCTATTTTGTGCTGGATATCCTCCAAAGTTTCCTTGGCAACAATAGTAATGATAAAAACTGTGTTAATAATAAAAAGGGTAAGCACAATAATGCTTATCGTGGCCACACTAAGCCAGCCATTGCGAGAAAAATTTCTCACCCCCGATTTTATGCCCCGCCAAAAGGTTAACCACTCCATTGATAAAATTACAAATTATATCATATATTTCCCTTCCTGCTGATCGCGAATAACCATACCTTTATCTAACGCAACTACGCGGCGATTAATCCGGTCGACCGTCTCCTTGTTGTGGGTGGCCAAAAGAACCGTCGTCCCCAGTTTGTTAATCCTAAGCAACAATTCTATTATCTCCCAAGTGTTAATCATATCCAAATTTCCCGTAGGTTCATCAGCCACCAGCACTTCCGGATGATGCACTAGGGCCCGAGCGATTGCCACCCTCTGCTGTTCTCCACCGGATAATTGGTTGGGATACTTGCCGCTTCTTTCCTTGAGTCCCACTATTTCTAGTATTTGTCCCACATTCTGCCGTATTTCCCTATTGGATTTGCCGGCTACTTCTAACGCGAAAGAGACGTTTTCGAAAACTGTTCGCTTATTTAGCAATTTAAAATCCTGAAACACCACTCCGATTCTGCGGCGATGAAAAGGGATTTCCCGGCTACCAAGAGTCATTAGATCACGATTGTGAAAAATTATTTGGCCGGCCGTGGGAAACTCTTCCAAAATAAGCAATTTTAGCAAAGTGGACTTGCCGGTACCACTTTGTCCGACAATAGAAACAAATTCGCCACTTCCAATATCCAAGTTCACATTGCGGAGAGCCGCTATTTCGCCGGAATAAATTTTACTAACATTGCGGAAATTTATCATGACGCTAGTTTATTAAATTCATAAAGAAAAAACTAAAAACTAAGAGTTTAAAATTAAGAGCCGTAACCAAAAACCAAAAGCAGCGATAACAAGAATAAAGCTTTGAGTTTTAAGTTATAGTTATTAATTTTTAATTATTTCAATCGCTTTTTCCAACTGTGAATCTTTTTTGTTCTTAATGTCATCCTCTGAGATCTTCACTTCTTCGGTAGGGTTTATCCCTTCTTTGTTAATGCTTTTTCCTTGCGGAGTAAGCCACTCAGCCACAGTAATTTTTATTGTAGAACCGTCGCTTAAAGAAGTAAATTCCTGAACCGATCCCTTGCCGTAAGTTTTTTCCCCAACGAGTTTTATGTCCCTTTGTTCATTTAGGGCTCCCGCTAAAATTTCCGAAGCGGAAGCGCTGCCCTTGTCAATAATGATAACCAAAGGATATTTTTCCAGAACCGGATCCAGCTGGGTAACATAATCATTGGCAGGATGTTTGCCTCCGAAATCTTCTCGAACAACTAAGGTGTCTTTGGGCAAGAAGAAACCGGCAATATTTACCGCTGTATCCAAATACCCCCCTGGGTTGCCTCTCAAATCCAAAACAATTTTTTTTACTTCCGATTCTTTAATTTTCCGTGCCACTTCCGTAAATTCTTTAACGGTGTTCTCGGTAAAACCGGAAAGACGAATATAGGCAATACTGTCTTCCTTCATTTCCCAATCGGCGCTTTTCACGTTGATTACTTCCCGAGTAATTTCCACTTCTCGGGGGGAGGAATCATCTTCTGACATTACAGTTATCTTGACTTTGGTACCTTTTTCTCCCCGAATACGGGAAACCGCTTCATCTAATTCCAAACCGGAAGTTTCATCATTGTCTATTTTTAAAATTTTGTCCCCGGGTTTTAGCTCAGCCTTGTCTGCCGGCGTATCTTTTATGGGCGCCACAACAGTCAGCATGTTCTGCTTAACTCCAATCTCAGCACCGATTCCTTCAAAGCTTCCCTTGAGATCCTCTTTGAATTGCTTGGCTTTCTCAGGCTCAAAAAATACCGTGTAAGGATCCCCCAACTGATTGGTCATACCCTTGGCCATACCGTAGACCATTAATTTATTCTCGGGTAAATCACCTACATACTTCTCGCTTAGTCTTTTCCAAGCTTCAAAAACGATATTGAAATCGACGTTGTCACGCAGCTGATTCTTATTGTTTTCCACCAAATATCTTCTTCTCATCGTTTCCTCGCCCACCACCAGCCCTGCTCCAAAACTCGCGATCAAGGCCAAAATCGTAAGATAAAGAAGAAAATGTCTGCGCCAATTAGATTTTTTAAATTCAAGATGACTATTAGTGTACATGTATTTTCGTTAGCCGTGTTGAAAAGTATAACAGAAAATAAAAAGTAACTAGTAATTTGTGACTAGTAACTTGCGTTAGTAAATCTTAAATCTAAACCCGCTCAAATAAAACCCTGAATCTTAAGCTCCAACTTGGATTTTAGATTTACACATAGCTACTCCTTCTCCAACCAAAGTTTTACCGACACGTCATTTTTATTTCCCGGTTTTACCCTCTTGGTGTAAAATTTGTAACCGGTAGCCGTTCCCCGTACATAAAACTCGTCCCTGGGATCGATCAAAAAAGTTTTTTTGCCTTTCGTATTTACTTTCCCCCCCGCAACCTTATGTTTGCTTTTATTGAGTATGTTGATCTTGGCCTTGCCCAAAGGTTTGCCATTGGGATCAGTAACCGTAATCCTCACCTTTATCATCGCCTCATAATTGGATTTGTCCATCAGGTCACTACTGTGTTCTTTTTGGCCGAACATGTTCACCCAATACCATTTGTATTTTTGGGTTTTACCCTCGGAATCAACAAAGGTTTTATTGCTGGTAACCAAAGCCACCCCCATAACCTCATATTCTTCATCGATCATGTTGGCATTATGCTCGGTGGAGTCCTTCCATGCTTCGAATACCTTGTTTGCCGTTTCGTAGCCCGCTGCCAGATTTTCGCCTACCCCGTCGGTGTACCCATATAAGCTCGCTCTCTCAGCCGGCAATCTGCCCTTGGAATCCTTGTGCTCATGGTTGATAGTACTGGGATTTTTTGCCATGTCCTTCGCCATCGCCATAGCCGCTTCGCTCAAATCCACCGATATTTTTAGGGAGCTTAAGCCTTTTTTCTCCCGATAATTATTAATTTTCTCGATAAAATCCCTTTCTTCATTGTCAAGAGCTACTTTAGCTTGCCCTTCGTTGAGCGGAAAAAGCAAATAAAAACCGAAGACCGCCACCACGGAAGAAAGAGCGGCATAGATAAAAAGCTTGAATTTTGATGGCTTTGTTTTATTCATAAATGCTATGTTTACAACATTATACCATGCCCGGATTAATTGACAAAATTACTAAGAAACTGTCTGAAAAATTCCAAGAATAATTTCAGCGGCCATCTCCTTGAACTTCCAACAGAGGAAAGATCGCGCCAGCTTCCACTCCGGACGCAAGGAAGCATTCCTTTCCTTCCGGAGCGAATACCTTTAAGTTGGAGTCCGAACCGCCTTCGCCTCCTCCGCCAACTTTTATTCTCTTGAGACGTGCTTGAGGATAAGCGGATTTAACACTTTGAATAACATCATTATTCTCTTGCATCAAAACTATCTTGGCGGGCAGTTTTATTTGTTTAATATCAAAATCATCCGGCATTATAAAGTTCACCCTGTCCCGATACTGCCAAGTAAAAAAACGGACCGGTTCCACCAAAACCGGCAGATTAGCACTGGTAAGGAATGAATCTCGATTCGTCACCACATAGAAATTATTGGTGGGTTCTTGAGGAATCTCTTCCCGTAAATAAATGCCCATACCTGATAAACGGTATTCAAAGGCGCCGTAAGCTACCGAGTTTCCGCCCCACGCAAAGAAATAAGCATAAACACTTATAAAGGCGTTAATAACTACCAGGAAGGAAAACACCACTTTCCACGTAAAGTTCTTGGTCCATTTGTCAACCATAAATCCAATCAGAATAAACGTTGGCGGAATCGCCCCGATACTTCTCAACGCATGAGGTAACCCTTCATTAGTAAGAATCGAAGGGACTAGTAAAAAAACCCACCATGCTATCAGAAAAACCCAAGCTACAAGTTCCCAGTTTTTATCTTTGCTTTTATTGCCTTTTTTGACTAATTTACCAGCCAGTTCCTGGAAAAATTTTATCACCCCCAGAACTACTCCTATAAAAAGAATAATCCCCCAAACGGGCAGAACAAGGGGAAGAAGGGGGTAGTTGTGGCGCCAATTCTGGTCGCCGTAAGCGACAAAGGAAGCCAGTGTAAGAAACACGCTTTTGCCCAGATCTTGAATCATGTGCGGCGATTTGAGCACGGAAACATTATTAGTGCGACCAGCGAAGTGCGTCGGATTGACCGCAAAATCATAAAGCATGGGAGCTGCGGTTACCGCGGCAAACAAAAGAGTAACAAGACCCGCTCGTAAAATATCTTTCCATGAGTTGGCAAAAAATATGAATGCCGCCACCCACAATACGACCACTACGGCAGGGGCAATGCGAACCGCAATATAGGTATGTAGGGACAGGCCTAAAATCAAGCCGGCGGCGGCAAAAAATACCCAAACGGGAACAGAAAATTTTTTGCTTTCTCTGTAAATAATACGCCAAAATCCCTCCCCCAAAAACGCGAAAGCCCAAGCAAGCAAAAAAACCATCAAAAGAGCCCTAAAACCGATCCTGGAAAAATTTATATGCCAATAGCTAAAAGCCATCAGACCCAAAGCCACGAGTGAACCAAAACGCCCCGAACCAGAGCGGCACGGGGCAGACCCGCACAATCTTCGACCCAACCAATAAATGGCGGGAAGGGTAAGAGTCCCTATCAGCGCGGGAAGAAAACGAACGATCCAAAGGCTGGGACCGAACCAATGGAGCAGATAGCCCAAAATATTTATATAAAGCCCTTCCCGCCCTTGATTATTTTCATAAAACAATTCCCAGCGGCCCGCTTCAGCCGTTGTAAGCCCATCTGTCGTGTTCATGGCCTCGTCGGGATAAAGCCCGGGGGGAAGGCACGTCAGATCAGTCATTCGCACATAAGCACCTACGGCAATAACAACTGCAACAATGGCAAGCTCAATAAGAAACCAATTACTTTTGTTTTGCGACATAGACCAATAGAAGATAAAAAGTTAAAAAAGGAAAATTAAGATAATCGGTTTCTCCTAACTTTTAATTTGCGCGGGCTACCTCTTCCGTAGTATCTCTCCCGACCTCACCCCCGGCACCATTTTTCCTTCTTCAACTGAAATTTCTCCGTTCACAATTGCGTATTCGATTCCTCTAGAATACCGGTAGGGATAACGAATGGTGGCCATATCTTCAATTTTGTCCCAATCCAGCACTAAGACATCCGCCTTGAATCCTTCTTTGATCCGGCCTCGCCCGGGAAGTCCCAACTTGCCGGCCGGAAATCCCGTAATCTTGTAAATCGCCTTCGCGATGGACAAAATCTTTTTCTGTCTCACGTAATAGGAAAGGAAGCGGGGAAAAGAGCCGAAACAACGCGGGTGGACAATATTGCCGCTCTCCTCCTCTTCCTCTTGATAGCCGACTCCATCCGAACAGATGATAGCATAGGGAGAGGCCACCGCCTGCTCCACGTTCTTTTCAGCGAGCAGTTTAACAATAACACTGCATTGGTCTTCACTGGCAAGTGCCAAATCAACTATCACTTCTTCCGGAATGGAACCACGTATTCTGGCAATTTCAGCGATACTCCTGTTCACTAAAAGCTTTGAAAGCGGGGAAGAAGCAATTATTATCTGCTGATAATTTAACGGTTTTTTCTTCATTTCCATTACCACCTTGTGTCGCGAAGTTTTGTCTTTTAATAGTTTTAAGAGATTCTCTCTACCGCCTTCCGTAACCCAAGGCGGGAGAAGCGTGTATAGAACCGGTCCGCTGGAAGTATAGGGATAGACGTCAAAAGAGACATTGACACCCCGCCTATTCGCTTCTTTGATTATTTCTAACGCCCGCTCGAAAAGATGCCAAGCTTTTTTGCCTACTGCTTTGAGATGGGAAATTTCCAGGCTCACCCCTGTTTCTTGAGCTATGCCAATTACTTCCTTAATTGAGGGTATCAAATCCTCGCTTTCTCCGCGCAAGTGGGTAGCAAAAAAACCTTTATTTTGCTTCACTATCTCAGCAAGAGCGATTATCTCTTTCCTTTCAGCAACCCGGGTGTGAGTATAGACAAGACCGGTTGACAATCCCCACACACCCTCTCTGAAAGCCTTCCCTAATTCTCGACATAGAATTTGAATTTCCTCCCCGTCAAGAGGCCGGATAGCATCCCCAATAAGACCCCTCCTTAGAGTGGCGTGGCCCACCAAGGTGCCGAAATTCACTTTTAGGGGACGAAAGTCCTCCATAAAATCAAAGAACTCTCCCAAGCGATCCCAATCAATTTGAGCGTCCCGCAGATTAATCCATTTACGAAGAGATTTAATGCTGCCCTCACCCAAAATGGGGGCAAGAGAAGATCCGCAGTTTCCTCCTATCAAGGTGGTCACTCCTTGCATTATCATGCTGCCCTGATCAGGATATTTGAACAGGGTCCAGTGGGTATCCGAATGATTATTTATATCAATAAAGCCGGGGGTCACGTACTTGCCCCTAGCATTAATTTCCTCGTTACCGACCTCTTTTTCCAGATCACCAATTTGGATAATTTCACCGTCTTTAATCCCCACATCCAAAACCCGGGGAGGATTCTTCCCGCCGCCATCAACAATTTTACCATTACGAACAATAATATCTAGCATTTTTGTATTAGTTTTAGTTTTTGCTGCCGGACTTATTATCTAGTTAATGTTTATTATAATTTGAAATTAAAAATTGATTAAAAATTTCAAATTGTAAATTAAAAATTCCAAACTACTCCTCAATCTTTTGTTTTTTTAAAAAATCAATCAGCCCCTTTTGGGGAATAATTTGCTGAATTCCCGTAACTTGGTCTCTCAAAATAACGTTCTCTTCAATGGCCTCCTTATATCCAAGCACTAAAACCCACCTCACCTTTTCTTGCTTGGCAATACGCAATTGAGCCCGAAGACTCGTCTTGGTGAATGATTCCTTAACGGAAAATCCGGCTTCCCATAATTTTTCGAACAGATTGAGAGCCTGATAGCGCGATTTATCCCCCAGTTGAGCCAAAAATGCGATTGGTCGCTCGGTTTTCTTCTTTTTCTTCTTCATTAATTCCGCCACCAACCGGTCCATTCCGAAAGCGAAGCCAACCGCCGGAGTAAATTTACCCCCGAACTCTTCTACTAGATGGTCATATCTTCCTCCGCCTCCCAAAGCGTTCTGACGACGTACCTCGTCACCTTCTCGCCAAAATTCAAAAACCGTATGGGTATAATAATCGAGCCCCCTTACCAAACGAACATTTAACCGATAAGGTATTTTTAAAGAATCCAAATACTCAAGCACTTCTTTAAAGTGTTTATTACAAGCCTTGCAAAGATTGTCCACAATAAGCGGAGCGTCCTTCAACTGTTCCCGACAGCCTTCCTCCTTGCAATCAAAAATTCTAAGAGGATTCTTCTTGGCCCTTTTTATACACTCTTGACAAAGCTTCGGCCTCACCCTTTGAAAATACCGCCGGAGCTGTTTTTGGAACTCCCTTTGGCAATCTCGGCAACCTAATGAATTTATTTCCAAAACAACGTTGGGAAGTTCCAACTTTTTCAAAATGTAAAATGCTATCTGAATAAGCTGGGCCTCGGCGATAGGCGATTCTACCCCTATCATTTCAAAATCAATTTGGCGTGACTCCCTGTAACGTCCTTCTTGAGGCCTTTCGTAGCGGAAGATACTTCCCAACGTATACAATTTAATCGGATGTCTCCAGCTTTGCATGCCGTCTTCCAGATAGGCTCTCACAAGGCTGGGGGTCATTTCCGGCCGCAGGCTCACATTGTCGCCCCCCTTCGTTTCAAAACTGTACATTTCTCTATTAACAATACTGATGCTATCCTCGCCGCCGCCGCGCAAGTAAAGATTAGTATTCTCTAGAACAGGAGTTTCGATATAACTGAAATCAAACATCCGAGCCACTTCAAACACGGTGTTACGCACCTTCAGCCATTCTTCCGCTTCTACTCCGAATATGTCCCGCATTCCGCGAAGCGTTTGCAGAATAAAGTGTTCTTTTTGTCTCTTTTTCACAATTTCTTCAGCTTGGCGCTGGCGAAGCTTACGTCGTCCCATGTTTATAAATTAAGAGTTAAGTTAGCTATAGTTTCATTATCTCTTCCTCCTTTTTTTCCGCGATTTCGTCCAATTCCTTATTAAATCTATCCACGATCTCTTGAAGTTTGTCCTTTACCCGAAATTTGTCGTCCTCGGGCATATCTCCGCTTTGAGTCATTTTCTGGACTTGGTCCCAAATGTCCTCTCGAATCTGTTTAGCGAATACGCGCGAATCTTCTTTTTCCCTGCTTACAACTTTCGCCATTTCCTGCCTTCTTTCTTCCGTCAGAGAAGGGAAGACAACTCTAACCACGTCCCCGTCATTCTGAGGATTTATCTTTAAATCGGATTCGGCAATCGCTTTTTGAATGTTCACCAGATCATCTTTGCTCCAAGGAGAAATAACGATCACACGCGGCTCGGGAACGCTAATCGCGGCTATCTGTTTAAGGGGCGCTTTGCTTCCATAGTAATCCACCGCGATATCTTCCACCAAAAGCGGCGTAGCTCTTCCGGTGTGAATCTTTTTTATTTCCTCTTTGAATCTGTCCACTACTTTCTTAATTTCGTCTTCGCAATTTCGAAGTATTTGGTTGTAATCCATATTTTTTCTTTTTATTTTTTTACTTTTAATTTCTTCAATATATCGCTCCATGCAGTGCCTGCTCCAAATACCGTAGAGCGCCCAAAATAAAAGTGGCTAGCGTTATTATCAGTCCGGCTCCGAAAAAAATTACCGCTATTAAGATAAATAAGCCGTATTTCTCCAAACCCGACCTGATTTCGCTTCGCCCGGCCGGCAAGAGATCGAAGAGCACTTTCGATCCATCCAAAGGCGGTATGGGCAGTAAATTAAAAATTCCTAACACTACATTCAGCGAAATAATCGCGTTAATCAAATCAAAAAAGTTCATACTCCATCCTTTCGTAACGCCAGGAGGCAAAAGAGCCAGCAAGATAATCATGAGAATTGCCAATAGAAAGTTGGAGAGAGGACCGGCTAAACTTACCAACAGCTCTCCATGGCGGTGGCGCAAATTGTAAGGATTGATCGGCACCGGCTTTCCCCAACCAAACCCCCAACCTACCGTGAATAAAAATATCAAAAGCACAATTGTCCCTACCGGATCCAAATGCCTAATCGGATTCAGTGAAAGCCTGCCCGCGTATTTTGCCGTAGGATCCCCCAAATAATTGGCCATGAACGCGTGGGAAAACTCGTGAATCGTCACAGCCACCACCAAAGCTATGAGAATAGATAGATTGCTTAAACTTATAATGGAATCAAGCATAAAGTACCAAAACCGGATTAAAATTTCCTTTTACTAAAATATATTAGCACTTTTTCGGCCATTCGGCAAACTAATAAATGAATCCCTTGATAATTCCCGATCCCTTGCTTAGCGTCCTCTTACTTACAATTCCGAATCCTTTGTAATTCATTTCCGAAATGGTGAACGAATCTCCGCTGACACTCTCCACTATTGCCACGTGGCCGTAGCGGCTCTCGCCGGTAACCATGATCGCTCCCGGTTTAGGAGCTCTGCCGATGTTAGCCCCGTAAGCTTTAGCGTGATAGAGCCAAGTACCCGCGTTGCCCCCCCAAGGCACATGTCTTCTCGAGGCCACATACCAAGTGCACCAACCCCAAGGGAAACTGTGGGCCCCACTTGAATAGTAATATTTATTGAAGGTGCGGGCGGTGTTGGGAGCCGTCGCCACTCCGGGAGTAGCTGATGGAGTTTGGCCGGAAGCGACAGGCGTTCTGCCAACTTCCCCAGGAATGACACCGTCCGGTATCATAATCTCATCACCTTCTTTTAACTGACCATTGGCCGGAAGATCGTTAAAAGCGACGATTTCATCCGGCTTTCCCGAATATTTCTTGGCCAGATTTTCCAACGTGTCTCCCGATTTGATAATTACCCGGATACCTGAAACCGGCAGGATAAAGAGTTGATCTCCGGGATGAATCATATCAACATTATCCAAACCGTTAGCCCAACGGATTGTGTTGGAATTTATGCCGTATTTTACCGCTATTGAACCAACCGTGTCTCCTTCCTGAACAATGTATAAGAAAACATCTTCTTCGGAGGAAGTAAATTCTTCCGGAGTCGGATTGCTTATACCCACCACCGCTTGATTTATGACAGTCGCTTTCTCCCCCTCTTTACGCAGGCGCTGCATTTCCTCCGGAGAAATACTTTCGGAAGCATCAGCTATGGGAGCTAAAGCTAAAGAATGAAAAACTTGATGGGAAGCGCCTTCGGAACTACTCATTTCCACGGAGTCACTATCGGCAGTATTGAGTTTCAACCAGTTGATGGTGTGCCGGCTAGTTAGGTTAGTAAAAGCCACCGCGGAAGCGCAAAGAATAACCATAATTCTGGTAATTTGGATCCGGCTGCGTTCAGCTCTTTTCCTGAGATGCGGCCTCAAGATACCGGCAAGTTTTTGCTGCCATTTGATGCCGAGCCCTTGAAATCTTCTCAGCCACAAGTTTGCCCGAGAATAATAGTTTTTGTTGCCTTGGTTACGAATGAGTTTCACTTACGACTTACGACTGTTACAGGTTATCCTTTTACCACATTTTTTTTCTTTGACAACCCCACGGGCAAAGAAATATATCATAAAGTATAAATCCAAAGGCCGAGAAAAAGTCGAGTCTAAATAATTTAGTTACTCGCTTAGTTACTCGCTATTTTTTTATCGGGCTTCTCTGGGCTTACAGGCGCGTTTTTGGAGAGTATCGACACGGTTTTAACTTCACTATGAGGGACAATATGGGTAGTTTTATCCTTTTCTGAATAAAGAATGGTTTTTCTCAAATTGATTTTCTTGACTTTTCCGGCTACTCCCGCGACTTTTATCTTGTCTCCTTCGTTATAGTTGCCCTCAAGAAAAATAAAAACTCCGCTCACCACGTCTTTCATAAAATTTTGGGATCCCAAACCCAGAGTCAAACCCAAAATGCCCGCTCCCGTCAGAATCGGAGTTATGTCATAATTAAGATCGGAAAGAATGGTTAAGATTAAAATAAACAGAATAACTATACCACCCGTCCGATCAACAAAAAGCGACCAGCTTTTAATTTGCTTTTCCCTTCTTTTTTTAAAGTTCCCTTTGTCAACAACCCTTTGAAGCACGCTTCTCAGCCAGTAATTGGAAACTCTCGAAAAAACCAGATACCCTATTAGAGCCACTACGATGGAGAAGCCGATTTTGGTGAACGTCTGGGGCGACGTCGGCGATGTCAGAAATTGTTGAACAATATTTTGAAGGTTGTCTAAGTCCATGGTTTTGCTTAGAATTATAATGACGGATTTCAGTATAGAATAAAACTTTGAAAATAGAAATTCAATTATTTTAACTTCTCATTTTTAACTCTTATATGATTCTGTCCACCCACTTCCTGGCCGGCGCGGCCATTGCCAGCTATACCGATTCACCCATATTGATAATAATACTGCCGTTTCTTTTTCATTTTCTGTTAGACATGGTGCCCCATTGGGAATATGTAGACGCGGTCGACGAGCTTAAACAAAAAATTCCTCAGCTGGCAGCGGATATCCTGGCCGGACCGCTCATTGTCCTTATTTTCGCGCTACTGGTTCATAGCGTGGATACAAGAATAATCCTTTGGCTGTTTCTGGGGGGCACTATCAGTGTGATTCCGGATGGATTATCTTTGCTACATATGGCATTCCCAAAAAATAAATTTTTAAAGAGAGCGCTTGTTTTCCATCTCGCCGTCCACAGTAAGAGAAAGCTGGGCAGGAAAGTTGGTCTCGCTTTTCAGGTGGCCCTTGACATTTTGGCGACGGCACTAATTGTCTTGCCAAAAGTGTAGGAATGAGGTAGAAGAAGTTAAAAGTTAAGAAAGAAAAGTTAATGCCTAAACATTCTCAATCGCATAAAGATGAAACAAGTCTTTTTTAGTAAAATTTTGATTCCCTACCTCGCTTGGTGCTCGCGCAGAATTGTCGCCAGACATAAGCCCTTGGTTATTGGAGTCACCGGCAGCGTGGGAAAATCAAGCGCCAAAGAAGCCATTCACTGCGTGCTGAAAAACCGTTTTCGGACGCGCCAGAGCATGGGAAACTTAAACAACGAAATCGGCTTACCCCTCGCAATAATTGGCGAGAGAAATCCAAAAGGAAACCTTTGGAGCTGGCTCGCGGTAGTCGCGGAAGGTTTTATCTTGGCCCTAAAAAAGAGCAGGCGTTATCCGAAGGTTTTAGTGCTGGAAATGGCCGTGGACCGACCGGGAGACATGAAACACCTCGTTTCACTTGCCCCGCCTAAAATAGGAATTATCACCAGTATAGGAGTGACTCATTTGGAATTTTTTCATGATGAGAAAAAAATTTTGCAGGAAAAGTCGCTTTTACTCAAGAATATTCCGCGAAACGGACTGGCTATTCTCAACCATGACGATAGGTATCTCAGACCCTTGGCAAAGTCATTAAAAAACACCGTTCTAACTTACGGATTTCGAGCGGGAGCCGACATCCGAGCAAGTGATTTGAAAATCGGTTATTCGAAGGACTTGGGTGAGGGAGTGAATCTAGCCAAGGGAGTCAGTTTTAGAGTCAGCTATAAAACCATCTTTCTGCCGATAGAATTGCCGCATATCATCAGCAAAACTCAGACGCAATCTGCTCTAGCCGCAATTTCAGTAGGCATCCACATAGGAATGAACCTGGTGGAAATTGGGAAACAACTGAAAGAATACCGGCCGCTCCCGGGAAGAATGCGTTTGATGAGAGGAAGGGGAGGAAACATAATAATTGACGACACCTACAACGCGGCTCCTAATTCGGTAAAGTCGGCGTTGGAAGTATTGGCCATGGTGAAATCCAAAAAGAAAACCGTTATTTTGGGGGATATGTTGGAGTTGGGAAGCATCGAGGACTCCGCCCACAGAGATCTGGCAAAATTGATTTATCCGGTTGCCGGAAAAGTTATCCTCGTTGGCAAAAGAACCGCCGCGACTCACAAGGAACTTCGAAAACTGGGGTTTCCCAAGGATAAAATTTTCCATTTCCGAATTGTAACTAATCTGGTCAAGAAACTGCCCGCCCTAATAGGAAAAGGCGAAGTTGTCTTAGTTAAAGGATCCCAGGGCTTGCGCATGGAAAAAGCGGCAGAAGTTCTGGTTTTCAAAAAAGAGAGGCAAAATTTAACTAGACAGGATAAATATTGGAAGAAGAAGCCCGTGAACGAGATATAATTTTTCGTTTACCATCTACCATTAATCATTAATTTACCATTGCCCCATTTCTCATTTTTGAAAGTAATTCTAAATGTAAAATGACAAATGACAAATTAATGCAAAATGATAAATTTTTTTCATGTTTGAGACAGAATACAACGATTTAAAATTCGAATTGGCTGAGCTAGAAACTCAGTTTAACAAGCATGGCATCGGTTCCGATCCCGAGAAAATGAAGGATTTGGGAAAGCGGTATAGGGAAGTGAAAGAACTTGTCTCCGACATGGAAGCTTTGAAAAAAATTGAATCCGACCTAAGTGAAAACCAAAAACTGCTTGAGAGCGAAGAAGATCCGGACATTAGAAAACTTTTAGAGGAAGATGTTGAAAAGCTTAGCAAATCTCGGGCGGACTTAGAAAATAAAATTGAAAAGGCGCTTGTTCCACCCGATCCGAACGACAGCCGTAACGCTATTCTGGAAATTCGCGCCGGTGCCGGCGGCGACGAAGCTTCCTTATTCGCCGCGGATCTATTCCGCGCTTATAGTTTGTATGCCCAAAACCACGATTGGAAAATAGAAATCTTAAACCACCACAGAAGCGATGTTGGCGGATACAAGGAAATTATCGCGTTCATTAGCGGAAGAAATATCTATAAAGTTTTAAAAAACGAATCGGGTGTCCACCGCGTCCAGCGCATTCCCGCCACAGAAAAAAGCGGCCGCATCCACACTTCCACCATTACCGTCGCGGTAATGCCGGAAGCGGAGATAGCAGAATTAGAGATTAATCCCAAAGATATTCGCGTTGATGTCTTCCGATCCTCGGGACCGGGAGGCCAAAGCGTCAACATGACGGATTCGGCAGTACGCCTTACTCATTTGCCTACCGGCATCGTAGTATCCTGCCAGGATCAAAAGTCCCAGCACAAAAACAAGGAAAAAGCCATGAAGGTATTAAGCGCCCGTTTGCTGGCTCTGGAAGAAGAAAAAAAACGCAAAGAAAGAGAGGATTTGCGCTCTTCCCAAGTGGGAACCGGCGAGCGTTCGGAAAAAATCCGCACTTATAACTTTCCCCAGAACCGCATTACCGACCACCGGCTCGGCAAATCCTGGCACAATTTGGACAGAATCATGGAAGGAGATATTGCCGAAGTCATGGGGGGTTCTGAGTAATGAGACTGAATATCTAGAATTCGCTTCAAATATCGCAATACGACCACCCAAAAGTGGTCGTATTTTCTTTTCTGAGGTTCGGTTAATTATTTTTTAATAAGTTTTTAATCCTTGATGTTATATAATCGAAATTACCGTGGGGGTAGCGAGTGCGGGCGCTAGATTGTCAACTAGAGGCCCGGGGGTGCAACTCCCCCTACCTCCACGGGTGATCTGTACCCCAAAAAGTTTTTTGACATATTTTTTTTGTATAGTATTTTATTATTAGTTGACAATCTAGCATCTCGCATTTTGTTGTGTCTCGCCAAAATCCGTTTAAAAGACGGATTTTTGGTTTTTTATGAGTTGCACATTTTTAATTTTCTGGTAGCTTAAAAACTAAAGGAGAATTTTAAACAAAACTAAGGAGGTCAGGCCAAGCCTGACTTTTTGAACTTTAAAAACATGCTTTAAGCAGAATATCTGCTTTCCGATATAGAAAAATTCAGAACGGTTGAAACGAAAACGATAGAGACAGGAGGAAAAGACATGTCTGTTCAAAGTTTTTTTGTAAGAACCGGTCCCGATCAGGAGTTATGTTATTATCTGGACATCGAGGATCACATCCCCAAAAGGAAGTTTCGTCGGCTGATCGGTTTCATGCGAAAGAAACCGGGTGACCGAGTTTTTCGGCGGTCACGACTCACGGGCGAAGTTTTGGAAATCGGGACGCATCCCACCAGAACAACTCCTTTTTGTTCTCAAGCCCTAACCCTTCTTCATACCTGTGGTTACACCATGATTTCCCGAATTGAGGTTTTCAGGAGATTCAAGATTCCTGAAGGCACGAGTAGGGATCAATTTGCCCAGCAATTGCAAGACGAAGGACTTTACGATCCAATGGTTGAGCGGATTTATCCGAAACCGTTGGTCAGTTTTGTGGTGAAAATCGAGATCGCCCCGGTGATAACCGTGCCGATACTAGGCGAAGACTTGAAACTGATGGAAGAAGCGAATAAGCGTTTCAGTATGGGACTCAACAAGCCTTGGATGAAACATTTCAAAAAACTGTTCGAACGAGAAGGACGTAATCCCACCGATGCAGAGTTGGTTCAAATCCGAGAAATGGTCAGCAACCATTCTTTTCATGGCTACTTTAACGCCGTACCGATTATTAATGGTGTGCGGAAGAAAGATAGCCTGATGGATTTGATTAAGCTACCATGGAAACTCAATCCTGGAAACAGTGTCGTTGCTTTCCATGACAATGCCAGCGCGATCCGCGGCGGCCTTGCCAAAGTGTTTATTTCAACCGATCCGACCGCCCCGGCACCAATGGGTTTTGTTCTGGTGACCTTGCACCCGACCTTGACTTGTGAGACCCACAACTACCCGACCTACTGGTATGCATGGGCAGGAGCTGAAACCGGCATCGGAGGTTGTCTTCGAGACAGCTTAGCTATTGGCATCGGTGGGGAACACCGTTACGCGATCGCCGGATTTTCTTCAGGCAATTTGTTTATTCCAGGTTATATAATGCCATGGGAGAAAGGCACCCGACGGTTCACCCTCGTCGGTCCGGAATCACCACTTGACGTACAGCTTAAGGCTCCTTGGGGAACCTGGGCTTATGGCAATGCTTACGGCGTTCCAACTATTCAGGGCTTTGCCCGGACTTTTGGAATGGACATGCCCAATGGCGACTATTACGCTTATTGGAAACCCATTATGTTCGTAGGGTTAGCCGGAGTAGTTAGAGAAGAACATACCAAAAAGAGTGACCCCGAAAAAGGATTGCTGATCGTTCAGATTGGTGGAACAGCTCAACTAGTCGGGATAGGTGGTGGCAGCGGATCCAGTGAAATCGAAACCCAAGATCATGTGGAGCGAGATCTTAACGCTGTCCAGCGGGGTGATCCCTTGATGGCACAGACGACCTGGCGGGTTATCCGCGCTTGCGTTGAACTCGGCTTATTGAATCCGATTATTTCCATCCACGATCAGGGAGCAGCCGGACCTTGTAACATTATCACCGAACTCATTGAAAAGGCTGGGGGCAGAGTAGATATCCGCCAAATCAATGTCGGAGATGTAGCGATGTCAATCCTACAGCTTTGGATCGCCGAGTATCAAGAGCGTTACGGCATGTTAATTCATCCTGAGCATCTTGATCTTTTCAAACAGATCTGTGCCCGGGAGAATTGTCCGGTAGAAGTTTTGGGAAAAGTGACGGGTGATGGCAGAATCGTTGTTTTTGACAGCCAAACCGGTGAAACACCTGTGGATCTGCCGATTGATGCAATCCGAAAAGGTCTGCCCCGATTGGAGATAGAAGATAGCGAGCCGGATGATCTGTCAGCACCAGTAGAGATTCCTACCGATCTAGAATTTCGGGAGGCACTCACCAACGTGCTTCATCTTCTCTCAGTAGGTAGTAAATTACACTTGGTCAACCGGGTGGACACCAGTGTAGGCGGTTTAGTAGTTCGCGGTCAAGCCTGCGGACCTCTGGGCCTACCGGTGTCAGATGTCGCGGTTTCCGCTCATGGTTATTTGGATACTACCGGCCAAGCGTCCGGTATCGGAGAATGCGCGCCTAAAACCACCCTTGACCCAAGAGCTGGTTCTAGAATGGCAATAGCTGAAATGGTGACCAACCTCATGGCTGCCCGCATTACCGACTTTTCAGACATTAAGGCCAGCGTGAATTGGATGTGGCCGGCCAAGGGCATCAAAGGCGGCTTAGCCAAACTCTATTACGCTATGGAAGCCTTGAGCGCATTCATGGCCAAACTTGGTATCGCACCGGATGGTGGCAAAGACTCCTTGAGCATGGCAGTGGCCGTTTTGAGTGAGATCGTTAAATCACCAGAAACAGTTGTGGCAACTGGCTACGGTTATGTACCCGACATCAGTAAAGTGGCTACTCCCGACATCAAAAAACCGGGTGGAAGCTGCTTGATTCTGATTGATCATGGTTTGGGTAAAAACCGCTTGGGTGGTTCGGCTTTCCTGCAAACCTTGAAACAACTAGGAGACGAATGCCCGGATATTAACGATCCGGAGATGTTTGTCCGAACACAGAAACTGGTTCAGAGGCTTCACGACGAAGGCAAAATACTCGCCTACCACGACAGAAGTGACGGAGGTGTTCTAACAGCATTATTGGAAATGCTTATGCCCGGCGATTGCGGAGCAGAAATTTTTCTGAGAGGCCAAGATAACTGGAGAATTTGTTTCTCGGAGGAAGCCGGTCAAATCATCGAGGTCGATCTTGATGATCTGGGATGTGTGGAAGGTTTGCTCAAGGAAAGTAACCTTGATTATGCTTTAATCGGCGTAACTATGAAAGATAAGATCTTAAGTCTCTCTGTAAATTCAAATCGCATCGCTGACCTGGCAATTCCTGACTGGCGAAAAGTTTGGGGCGAGACCGCTTATCAGCTTGACAGGCGGCAGACCGACCCCCGATGTTCTCTGAGTGAGTGGAGAGTATTGAAAACTCGCAAGCCTTACCCCTTCCAGCTGCTGTTTGAACCGAGCCTGCCCCTTGAATCAAGATTTAGGCCAAAAGTTGCGGTTCTCCGAGCCATCGGAACCAACGGTGATCGGGAAATGGCAGCCGCTTTGACTTTGGCTGGCTTTGAGGCTTGGGACGTGACAATGACCGATTTGATTAAGAGCCGAATAAGCCTGGATATATTTCAGGGGATAGTTTTCCCGGGCGGCTTCTCGTTTAGAGATGTGTTTGGAGCCGGCAAGGGATGGTCAGAGCTTATAAGCTATGGCCTGAAGAAAATTTTCGACCCATTTCTCCGATTACCCGACACTTTTGTTTTGGGCCCTTGCAATGGCGCCCAAGTCGGAACTCGTTTGGGACTGGCTCCCTACGACCAGTTTAATTCAAAAACCCAGCCTTTGTTCCTCGAGAATAGATCTCGGGCCTTTGAGAGCCGCTGGCTTGCGGTAAAGATTCTTAAAAGTCCCTCAATCATGTTTAAAGGGATGGAAGGCAGTATTTTGAGTATTCCCGTAGCCCATGGGGAAGGCCAACTTTGGCTGCCAGGTGACAGCGCGGATTTCATTCGCAAAAATAAATTGGCTACCATGGCTTTCGTAGATGACAATGGCAAGACTACCACACGGTATCCTTTCAACCCCAACGGTTCATCGTTTGGTTGGACAGGGCTTTGTGATCAAACGGGAAGATTTAATTTTATGATGCCTCACCCAGAACGAGCATTCCTCAAACGGCAATTACCTTGGATGCCGGAAGAATGGAGGGAACTGACTTACGGTCCTTGGATGCAAGCTTTTATCAACCTGCAAAAATGGGCGGTTGAGAATCGCCTACCCAGCAGAGATACCCAAAAAGCGGCATAATAATACCAACAGTGAAAAACATTTAACCGGCCTTTGTCTCAGTGAGACAAAGGCCGTATTCAAAACAGAGGAGGAGAAGATGAGAGATCAATATAACGAAGAAGTGATTAGTCCAGGCGATCGAGCATCGGAATTGGGAAAAGAAATTTGCTTCGGAAGCCACAGAAACAACCCGGCGCTTATCGTTGTCCCTCTTCAACCGGAAAATTTTCGGGGACCAGTGGGACATGTTTGGAAAAAGCACCTCTTAAAAGAAATGGCCCGATATGAAGTAGATGAAACAACGGGCAGATTGTCCTCATGGCTTCTTCTTGAAGCACCTGAAAACGACGGAGCCGGCGGCAAACCCCAGTTTTTTACCTTAGTAGGAACCAAAGAAGTTTTCTTTAATCTGGGATGGGAAATAATCGCTATGACGGCTGATGATTTTGCCCGTTCCGGACGTTACCCCGTGTTCCTTGCTAACGAGGTGCAAACAAAATACATCACGGAGAAAAATTACCCCTTTTTTGAAGCAATGATGTTGGGTTATGGCACAGCGCTTCGCAAATCCCGGTTGGTCAACGTTACCGGCGAAGTGGCTATAATGAAACACAGCATCACGGCTTTCTGTGACACAGGCAGTGATGACCAACTCATCCTCACTTGGGGAGCAACCTGCATTGGATTGGCACGCAGCGACCTCTTGATTGACGGATCAAAAATTCTTCCCGGCATGCCTATTGTGGGGTTTTGGGAGCCCGGCTATCGTTGCAACGGAGGCACGTTCTTTACCAATTTGATTCTCGCTAAATGGGGGCCGAAACCCAAAACGATATTAAGGGAAGAAGATGCCAGAAAGTTTGCTGAGAAATTGACGGTGCCGTCTTTAAGCTATGCCGGAATAATCAGCGAATTACTGGGTTGGGATCGTTTAGTCATGAATTTGCCTATAGGAGACCAACTGCCGAAGATTACGGGAATTGCCCACATAACCGGTGGCGGAGTCTGGAAGAAATTAAAGGACATTCTTCCACCGGGAGTCGGTGCAAATCTCAATTCGATGCCGAAACCGGCCAAAGTGTTGTTGCAAGCCCAGGAAATGTCTTGGGAGTTTCCGGATCTACGTTTAAGTGATTTTCAAGCGCACGGAACTCTCCACGGCGGCTGTGGAATGTTGCTAGTAACGGAAACTTTGAATGATGCCGCGGCGGTAATAATGGCGGCTACCGCTAAAGGATTTGCGGCAAGAATCGTTGGCAAGACTACCAAAAGTCCAGACAACATCATCACGATTCATTCGAGATTCAAGGAGGGAAAAATTCTCCGCTCAAACGAACCGGAGTGAACTAAATTTTTTTGTGCATTTTTAAAGGCCGGAGTTTTTATGGACTCTCGGCCTTTTTTATTTGGTCGACCGCTCTTATTGTTGTTATTGTCCGCAGACGGGAGAGTATTTTTTGAAAGAAATTATTTTATCCAATTGCGCTTCGTCGTAAGTCTCGGACTCCAGTTTGTCCGTTACGTAATGGGAAACCGTAACGGTGGCCGGACCGCTCACGCATTCCACCGTTTTATCCTGAAAAATTGTTTTGTCGTTAATCCCCAGCAGTTTCTTTGCCTCTGCCTGGTTGGAGAAACAAAACCAGGGATTGCGGGTGTCGGGCTCGCCCGGACCCCAAAAATCCGGTTCGCGGGGAATCAAATAACCAGTTTTTTCATCAGCGGCAAAACATAAAATTCCTCCTAGCATGGTTTCGGGATTATATTCCTCATATTTTCCGGATACGGTTACGCTGCCTTCGTAAGAAGTATACCTTTCCCCTTTGCTTATTTTTTTCAAAGTCGTTTTTTTCGTCTGGTTGTTCTGGTTAATATTTGAATTATTTGCGGGAGAACATTCCCCCCGAAAATATTTCCATTCTTCGCAACCACTGCCATTAGCAAATACGCAATAGCCAATTTGGCCTCCATCTGGCGCGGTTCTAATTTCCAATTTTCCTCCCTGTTTTTCGCAATATACCGAAGCCGGATTGGCTATCCCAAGTTTATCGGATGAAATATCCGGTAAAGCGTCTTCTTCATTGATTTTATAAATATTTTGCCGGTTTTGAACCCAACCCCGCGATACAATCAGTCGGCTAGTTTGCCAAAAAATAAGCCACCCGACTGCAAATATTACCAATAAAATGACCCCCACCGCAATTTTGGGATTGATTTTTTTACTCATTTTATTTAATTACCACTTACCTCGCTTTACTAATCCAATCCTTTCGTTTTCTTTGACAAATCGTAGCCTTCTTGGGAAACTTGCTGGGCGGCAATTGAGATTGCTTCACTGGGAGTTACCCCTTTGTCCCTTACCGAGTTAATCGCGTCTTCAAAAATCTTGCCTATACGGGCATTGTTAGCTTCAGGATAACTGTCCGCCGAAACCGCTTGATCGGCAAAAACACCAAGCCACGGATCTTCTTTCTGTTTCGCGATAAGGTCTATACGAGGAGAGACCCGGCCGGTTTCTTTAGCATATATGTCAGATTGGTCCTTGTCACTGAGATACTGTAAGAAATTCCAACATTCAACGGCTTTCTGGTCACTTGACATCGCTTGCTTCGACACGGCCATCACCCAATAGGAAGCGAAGTTGACCGGCTTGCTGTTTTCTTGAATTTGGGGAAGGGGAGCGATTCCAAAATTAAGATTAGGCACCTTATACTGGATATTTTTTATCTGATTGGAATAATTTATCATCATCCCAGCGTGGCCTCTGGTGAAATCATCGATTGACTGCCACTGTTCTTTGCCCCATGTATAAGACGTTTGCGATTTGTCGGAAAATTTCGTGAAAAAAGCCAGCGCCGCTTCCCCGGGTGAAAAAGTTGTCCCGTCGCTACTGGCTATACGACTGTTAAACACAGCCTCCCAGTCAGGATTCACAACAGGGCTTCCCATTTGCATCATAAGCGCGGCGAGAATATCCGGCGCACGGTGCACGTTGGCGCCGTAGCCTATAGCCGCTCCCGCCCTCGTTATATTGCCGTATTGGTCAATACTTGTCATTTTGGAAGCATAGGATTCGAAATTAGCACTTTGCGACTGGGTTTGCTGCCAAGTCCAATTTTTTGGCGGAGGAGTAAGGCCGGCCATATTAAACAAATCACGGTTGTAGAAAACAGCAAGAGTGTCGATCCAGAGAGGCACCCCGTAAATTTTTTCCTGCCCGTCGCTGTCTTTGGAAACTAAATCCTTTTTCGCCACCGGCACAAAATTTTCTCCGAAGTCTCTAAGGGTCATTATTTTGGGTTTCCCCTGCTTTGTCAGTATGTCATTCACATTATCGAGAGGGAGCATTTTGTCTTTTTGGGACGGCACCCATGTGTTATTGACCATAAAAATATCCGGCCCGTTTCCCGCCGCCAAGCCCTGCACTACTTCCTTCAGATAATCATAGCATTCCGCCTCGTTGCAAGGAAATTTTTTATAAGCGATATCTTTGACGTTGGGATGGCTTCTTTTATACTCGTAAATGATTTTGGAATAGACTTCTTCATTATCCCACAACCCCCAGATAGTTATTTGATCGACCACTGGAACAGTGGTTTCTTTGCAGCCGCAGCCGCTGAGAAAAAGACCACTGGTTGCCAACAGCGTTATTGTTGTTATGATTTTTGTCAATTTTGCTTTTTTCTTGCACATTTTATTTTGATATTTGTTAAAAAAGAGAATTTTTAATACCTATCAATTGTTTTCGGCAGATTACTTATCTGAGCCTTCTATTGACACCAAAACCGTCCTTTTCGTCCTCCCGTCAAATCCTTTCCTTTTTCTTTTCGCGAATTTAACCACCCCGCTAATTTTAGCGTAGAGGGTATTGTCCTTACCCATCTTCACATTGCCGCCAACCCGGAATTTGGTTCCGCGCTGTCTAATTATTACATTGCCCGAAGACGCTTTTTGTTCTCCAAAAAGCTTTACCCCCAGTCTCTTTGATATGCTGTCCCGCCCCAGCCGAGTGGAGCCTCCCGCTTTCCGATGAGCCATATTCTAAAAATAACAAGATTAATTTAATATAATTACTACTAAAATAATACAGATAAATATAGAAAGCAAAAAAAGTTATCAGTTGCGTAAAAATATACTAATATAATCAAAAGATTTTATACAACCTTAATGAATTAATCTTATATGAACAGCCAACGGCCATTTGACCGGATTGACAAAGTGAATTCCCTTTTACTGCGCGAGATTAACGCCCTTCTTCAACGGGAGAATTTTGAACAAAGGGGCTCCCAAGGAAACATTGTCTTGAGTATTACCAAAATAGATGCCAGCAGGGACTTAAAGCACGCTAAAGTCTTCTTTTCCGTTATGCCGTTAAAGTTTCGCGGAGAAGCAAAAAAGTTTTTGGACTCAAAGGCCAGTTTATGGCAAAAAAGCGTGGGAGAAAAGATTACCTTAAAATATATCCCCAGATTGCGGTTTAGCTACGACGAGGGACAGAAAAACGCGATGGAAGTGGAAGAGATTTTAGCAAAAACAAAGAGCAATCGATAAATGATAAAATAATTTTCAATACTTACCAATTTTGATGCTTAATCTTTTCAAAACAAAAATAAATAGCTCATGGGGTCTGCATATTACCGATCGTCATTTGCGTTCCGTCGAAATCAGCGGAGATAGAAAGAAGGGTTGGCATATCGAGAGAATAGGCAAAGTAGACCTCCCTCTAGGGCTAGTGGAAAACGGATTGATAAAAAATCCGGAGATTCTAAAAAACTTTTTTACCCAACTCAAAGATAAAACTTTCCCATCTCCTCAAAAATCGTCAGTTGTAATAGTAAATTTAGCCGAGGAACATATTTTTTCCCGGGTTATTCAAATGCCGCCCATGACAAAGGAGGAAATGGATGAAGCTATTCAGTGGGAAGCGGAAAGCAACATCCCACTGCCTATAGAGAAAGTCTATCTTTCTTGGGAGCCATTGGAAAACGCGGTAGATCAGAAAAACTCGGTTCTTCTCACTGCTACGCCCAAAAATATCATTGACGACTTGACAAAAACTCTCGCCGCGGCCAAACTCACACCCATCGCTATCGAACCCGAATCAACGGCCTTATTGCGGAGTTTGTCTCAAACACAGTCCGCAGCTTCCTTCGAAGCTCCCCTACTGATAGTTAATCTAAGGGAATACTGCACCCACATCATCGCTTTCGACTCAAAGGTAACAGCTCTTTGCACGACTTCCGAACATGCCAGCCAAGGGTTTGACGCGGCCATTGAAAACACTTTCAAAATAAAGAAAGAAGACGCGGAAAAATTTCGGCAAAGAATTGGCTGGAACACCAATGAAGAGCTGGGGAGAAAACTAATCGAAGCAACCGCATCCGCCCTTTCAGTATTAAAAAAGGATATCGGGGGCGCCATGTCTTTCTTCAACAACAAAAGCGGGAAAGACATCAAAAAAATTCTGCTCACAGGGGAAAAGCGTGGCAAATGGAATGGGTTTGAAAAACATCTGGAAAAAGAGATCGGCGTTCCGGTGGAATGGCAGGCAGATTGGAATCCCAGTATCTGGCCGACCAACTGTCCCTACGTCACGGAAGAAAAAGAAGAATATAATATCGGGGTAGGATTGGCGCTTAGGAAATTAGAAGAAGAAATTTGATAAATGAATAACCTAAATACAAATACCAATAAAAAAACTATAATTTCTCCCAATCTCCTGCCTAAAGGGAATAAAGAGCAATTATACTGCCGGATCGTGGGAGAAACAATCAAGCGGGTTGTTCAAATACTTGCCGTAATGCTGCTCTTTTTCTGGCTGCTGGGAGGAATCCTGCTTTGGAAAATAAACCGGGAGGAAAACGGTATCGCCACAAACCTTGAAACCAGCACCAACAACAATAAGCTCCAGGAGTTAAAAAAAATAAATGACCAGTTCAAAGAGTTGCGCGTTCTCAACACAAAAGTGGATAAGTCACTTCAGAAAGAATACCGTTTCAGTGAAGTGCTGGCAGAGCTTTTGAAAATTACCCCGCAGGGAGTGGTGCTCACAACATTTGAAACGTCTTTGGGACAGCCAGGTTGGGTCAAAGTCAAAGGTTCAGCCGAAAGCCGAGATAATTTTCTGCTTCTCAAGAAAGGAATGGAGGAATCAAAGTTTTATGAAAAGGTGGAGTCTCCTTTATCCAATTATGTGGCTTCCGAAAGCTTTAGTTTCGAACTAAGCGCCCAGCTTGGCGGTTTCCGGCCGGTGTGGGAAAAGGACGTCAAGAAAAAACCGGCGGCCGCCGGAAATACAAATGAATAACATTTAACGCGTAGTCTGCAATGCTAGACTAGAGTTTAACTTTTCTTGAATTATGACTTGTGAGTCTTGTTTTTTGCTATCAAAACTCCCGTCCAAATAATCGTGATAATACACATCCACTGCGCTATCGTAAGATTGAAATACAATGAATCGTCCGCGCGGGTGAAGTCGAGGAGGAAACGGCCCACCGAATAGAGTAATAATGACAGAGGAAAGAGGTTATTCGGTAAATATCCTATCCGATTTTCAATGAAATCCCAAAAATACAGACTTATCCCGACTAATAATAGCCATACCGCTTCGTACAATGCCGGTTCGTGGCGGTAGGCGTTCTGAACCCAGATACCCCAAGGCAAACCGGTTGTCTTACCCAGATGGTCATGGATAAGAGAACAACCCAACCGACCAAAAAACAAACCGAAAAGCCACGCCGGCGTGAAAACCCAACCCAAAAACCAAAAATCTATCTTATTTACCCTACTCCACGAATAGCCGGCCAGAATCACTCCCGCGGCTCCGCCAAAAAAAGAAAAACCGCCTTGCCATAATCGAAAAACCGCTAATGGATCGGCGGAATAATAATCCCAGTTTTCAAAAATGTAGAGTAAACGAGCGCCAAAAAATATCGAAATTACCAATAATATTGTCAGATTCCAAAACCGACTTTCTAATAAATTCCCTTCCGAGCTCCCGCTATTCGTTGATTTAGGTTCAAAACTTGAACCAACGCCAGAAGACTTAATACCGGAAATTTTTTTGGCAGCCGTGGCTAACGCAACCGCAATCCCGATTGCCGCGGTAAGTCCCCAAGTGTAGACATATAACGGACCAAGATAGAAACCATCCATGGCTATTTCAAATTTTAAATTTTAAGTCTTTAATTTTAAGTGAATTTTAAATGACAAATTTTAAAATCCAAACTCTATCTTTAAATTCTGAAATTTGAAAGGCGCCACGGAAAAATTTTTTAGCTTTATAGCCGGTGTTCTGGGAGGGATAGTCGCTTTGATCATGTCGGTCTTTCTGGAAATAATTTTAAGCGTTCCAGGCAGACCAATTTTAAACCCTCCAACGGGATCCGTTTTTTTGTTTGTCTTGATCATTCCAGCTTTTCTGGAAGAAATAATAAAGATTACCGTCGCCAAAAAAATCATGGAGAAAAGGGACGGTCTTTGGACGGTAGGCGGAGTCGGAGTCGGGTTCGGCCTTTCAGAAACGCTAATAGCGGCGGGGGGGCCTTCGCTAGAGTCAGCTCAAACTCTGCTTCCCCTGTTGCACCCATTATTTTTACTCGGAGGATTTATTATCGCGAAACACGCCCTATCCGGAAAAAGATGGCTTTACTTGGAATGGATATTGATAAGCGGCTTTCTGCATTGGGCATACAACGTTACACAAGTCACTTTTTTGCCCAAACCATAATTATTTGCTAGAAGATTAACCAAGAACTAATAACGAATAACTAACAGCCATAACTAAAAACCAACGAGCAGCAAAACCAAGGTTTTTTGTTCTAAGTTGTGGTTTTTACATTCTACATTTTACTTCTTAGCTGATAAACCAATGAGTGATTTCTTAGAACTGATTCTTGGAGGAGAGGGTAGGGCAAGACTGATAAAATTTTTTATTCTCAATCCCACCGCCAAAGTCTCCCCCCAAGAGCTAAAAGAGAGATTACAAGTGGATCAAAGAAGAATAAAAGGGGAACTTGAAGCACTGCTCAAAGCCGGAGTGATTAAAAAACGCAAAGCGATGAGCAAATATCTTTTTTTCTTAGACAGAGAAAATCAATTTTACCCCGAGCTAAAAAAAATTGTAGCCAAGTGCACCATTTTCCCCCAGCTGAAATCCCTTGACAAGATCAATAGAACGGGACACGTAAAACTCGTGTTAGTTACCGGAGTTTTGGCCAATAATCTCAAGACCAGAGCCGATCTTTTGATCGTGGGAGACGCCATTAACCGAGGGAAGCTGGAAGAGGTTGTAAAAGAAGTAGAAGCTGAAATCGGCCGCGAATTACGCTTTACCACCTTTTCGGTAGAAGAGTATGAATACCGCTTAAATATGTTTGACAAGTTCATCCGAGAATTCTTTGACGGCCCCCACAAAATAATTCTCAACCGCTTAGGGGACAAAGGACTGCCAGTACTGGTAAAAAAGCAATCAGAGTCAATAGTGCGAAGATAGGTACTGGACAAATCCTAAATCTAAAATCTAAACTCGCTCAAATAAAATCCCAAGTTCAAATTTCCAATTTGCCTGTCCGCGCTCCGTCGCCGGAGGCTTTAGCGGCGTGCGATCGAAGCCTCGGCGCAGGCGGAGATTTGGAGTTTGGGCTTTTATTTGACATTTAAGCTTGGGATTTTAGATTTTAAAAAACGTACAACCTAACCAAATGTTAGAATATCTCAAAGGCCCTATCGTTCAAGTCGGTGATAATTTTATCGTCGTGGAGGTTGGTGGGATAGGACTAAAAGCCACTGTTACCCAAAAAACAATAGAAAAATTAAGATCTCTCGTAGAGCCCCAGCATGCTGTGGCCGAGCATGCCCTGTCTCCCCCTTCTCTATTGACATACCTGCATATCTCCGAGAACAAATGGGAGATTTTTGGCTTTGGGGATAAAATTGAACGTGAAGCGTTCCTTTTACTCCTAGAATGCCGCGGCGTAGGAACAAAAGCTGCTATCAACATTCTAAACAACTTTTCGCCCAGCCGACTGCGCCAGATCGCCTTAGGAGAAGAGCCGGTTACGGTTCTACAGCAAGCCCCCGGGATAGGAGCTAAATCGGCCGACCGAATTCTGGTAGAACTGAAAGAAAAGCTGCCGAATATGGGCAACTGGGAAGACAAAGACGGCAAAAGTAAATCGGCCAGGGGATACACTCACGAGGATCTTTTCCGAGCCCTCCGGAATCTGGGCTACCGGACTTCTGAAATCCAAATGGCCATTGCCAACTCATCGAATTTACCGGTAACGTTGGCAGAAGCGGTTAAACAACTGCTGAGGAATCTAGGAAAAGGATAATTGAGTAATAAATCCAAACTTTTCTTTTCTTTTTCTTTGCTCTATTCTAACTAAACGTAGATAAATTTCCAATACTTAATATAAAAAGCGATGGAAAATCTTGGTTCTTACGACGCCGGTGTTCCTTTTCGTAAATTTATTTTTGTTTTTCTTTTGGTCTGCGTTGTGGTGGGGGCCGGTGTTTTTTATTCCGCCTTATCGCGAGCTTCCATCTCCGTTATCCCCAAAAGCAGCGTTAAGTCAGTCTCAACGGAAATAACGGTGGATGGTAACGTCAATTATCCCGATCCGGGAAAGGGTTTGTTGGGAGGAGAAATTAAAATCAGAGAGGCCGAGGGCCAGGAAAAAAACATAGAAGTCTTATCTAAAAAGATTGACGAGTTCGCACGGGGAAAAGTTTTGATACACAATAATTCCCCATATCTGCAGGGAATCCGCCAGGGAGCGCCGTTAAGGCCCGTGGGGGCTCCAGAGGGAGTGACTTTTACAACCATCGACAGGGTGCTGCTCCCTCCCAAAGGAAGCCGCGAAGTCAACATAGTCGCCACTTTCAAGGGGGCGGCAGGAAATCTGCCGCCCGGAAAGTTTGAATTTTTAAACTTAGACACACAGTACATGCGGAGCAACCTTTGGGCGGAAAACAAGGAAAAAATCGACGGGGGAATCCGCGAAGCGAAAATTGTATTGAACGAAGACTTGGAAAGGGCCTATGGCGAATTAGCCAAAAAGATGTTCAAAAAAACACTGGATGAGATGAACAAAAACTTGGAAGAAGGCAAGGTAATAAAAGAAGAAAGCGCCCACTACTCCATAACCGATAAAAAAACTACGGCCGTGGCAAGTTCTGAAGCCGACACCTTCGACATCCAAGCCAAAATCAACGTTCAAGGAGTAACTATTAACGAAAATGACTTAAAATCAATTGCGGAGAAAAAGGTCCAATCGCTGGGAGAATCCAATGAGGAATTCGTAAAGTATGAGCCGGACAGCTTTTCCTACAATTTAACCCAACTGGACTTAGAGAATAAAAGGGCAGTACTAAAAGTGGAAATGAAGGGGTTGTTTCATGCGAAACTCTCGTCCAAAGTTTTTGATAAAAAGAGTATTGTCGGATATAACGAACAAGCGCTTCGAGAGCATTTCAGCCACCTCGACAACATCGAGGGAATCAAAGTAACTTTCTGGCCTCCTTTCAGAAAGACGGTGCCGAACGTGGAAAGCAGGATTGAGATTGGGGTGCATACGGATTAATCTCAAATCTCAAAACTCAAATGTAAAAACTGCAACTAAAAACTTAAAGCTACCTACTTCAGATTTTAACTTTAAGCTATAGTTTTGAGTTTTGACATTTGACTTTTTAGCTACAGTTGCTATGTCTCTTCTCGACACTTATCTTAACAAAATTTTTGGTGATCCCAATGCCCGAATCGTAAAAAATCTTCAGCCGCTTGTTGAAGAAGTGAACGCTTTTGAAAAGAAGATCGAAAAAATGTTGGATGAAGAACTCCGCGCCCAAACAGAAAAATTCAAAAAAATGCTTTCCGAGGGCAGAACACTTGATAATATCCTGCCGGAAGCGTTTGCTACTGCGAGAGAAGCCGCTAAAAGAGCTTTGGGCGAACGGCCCTTTGACGTTCAAGTAATAGGAGGCATTGTTTTGCACCAAGGAAAAATTGCCGAGATGAAGACGGGTGAAGGAAAAACCCTCACGGCGACAATGCCGATATACCTAAACGCTCTTTCTGGGAGAGGCGTCCACGTGATTACGGTGAACGACTATCTGGCTAAAAGAGACACTAACTGGATGGGCGCGGTTTTCCACAAATTAGGAGTCTCTACCGGTTGTATTCAGCATGCCAAATCCTATATTTTCGAACCACGGGTTAAACCGGACGACAACGAGGTGAGCATTGAATACCAAAACCTAAGAGAAGTCGGAAGGAGAGAAGCTTATCTGGCTGATGTTACCTACGGAACCAACAACGAGTTCGGATTTGATTATCTCCGGGACAACATGGTACAGAGTCTTGAAGAAATGGTCCAAATCAGGGACCCCAAAATGGCCAGCAAGGTGGAGAGCCATTTGAATTACGCCATCGTTGACGAGGTAGACAGTATTTTAATTGACGAAGCGCGCACCCCCCTCATTATTTCCGCCCCCGATGAAGAATCGGACAAACTCTACCGACAATTTGCCCAGCTGGTACCCGAATTAAAAGAAAATGAACATTACAACATAGATGAAAAAATGCGGGCCGTAACACTTACCGAAGAAGGCATTCACAAAATTGAAAAAATGCTGGGAATGGAAAATCTCTACCAAAAAGAAGGTGTTGCCTACGTTCACCACCTTCAGCAAGCCCTGCGGGCCCAAGTACTGTTTAAACGCGACAAAGATTACGTGGTCAAAGAAGGACAGGTGATCATCGTGGATGAATTTACCGGAAGGCTTATGCCGGGACGCCGTTTTTCCGAAGGGCTACACCAGGCTCTGGAAGCTAAGGAGAATGTTCCCGTCCAGAAAGAAAGCAAAACTCTCGCCACTATCACTTTCCAAAACTATTTCCGTCTTTACAATAAACTGGCCGGCATGACGGGAACTGCTATGACTAGCGCCGAAGAATTTAGTAAAGTCTACAAACTTGAGGTGGTATCCGTACCCACTCACGAAACCATGATTCGCAAAGACCTGCCCGACAGAGTCTTTAAAACGGAAAGGGGAAAGTTTAAAGCGGTTACTCATAACGTAAAAGAAAGGCACCAAAACGGGCAGCCGATCTTGATAGGCACAATCGCGATCGAAAAATCGGAAATGCTATCCAAATATTTGGACCGCGAAGGAATAAAACATGAAATTTTGAACGCTAAAAACCACGAAAGAGAGGCTCAAATTATTGCCAACGCCGGACAAAAAGGCGCGGTAACTATCGCGACAAACATGGCCGGACGAGGAACGGACATCAAGTTGGGAGAGAGGGTACAAAAGTTCGGAGGACTGCACATTTTAGGGACAGAAAGGCACGAAGCGCGAAGAATAGACGACCAACTACGGGGGAGATCGGGCCGCCAAGGCGATCCGGGAAGCAGCCAGTTTTTCGTCTCCATGGAAGACGAACTTATGCGCCGGTTCGGTTCAGACAAAGTAAAAAATATGATGGATACTTTGGGTATACCCGAAGACGAGCCGATTGAAAACCGAATGGTAAGCCACTCTATTGAAAAAGCCCAAGGCAAAATCGAAGGTCACAACCTGGACATCCGAAAACACGTTTTGGAATATGACGACGTGATGAATAAACAAAGGGAAATTATTTATCAAAGGAGAAGAGAACTTTTCATCCGCAGCGGACAGATCCAAGAAAGGATTCAAAAATCAATCGAGGAAATAATTCAAGAGATAGTTAATTTTCATAGCGTTTCCGGTGGCGAGAGCAGCGCCCAGTACCAGACGGTACGGGGCGACAAATGGAACCTAAAAGAAATCGCGGAAAACATCCGCGCCCTGTTTGGTTTTTCCCATCCGGAGCAAACAGACATCGCGTCTGAAGTAGAAAACATCTATAAAAACATGGCTCTTATCGAGAAAGAAAAGAAAGAAAAAATTGCAAAATCTCTTATCAAAAAGGTAAATAAAAAATATCGAGATAAAGAAGAACTAATTGGCAGCGATCAGATGCGGCAAGTGGAAAAAGTGGTGATGCTCCGCACTATCGACATGCTATGGATGGAACATTTGGATAATATGCAATATCTAAGAGAAGGAATCGGTCTGCGCGGTTATGGACAGCGGGACCCTCTCGTCGAATATAAGCAGGAGGGTTTCCGTATGTTTGAACAGCTATTGCACACTATCGAGGAAAATTCTATCGGCACTTTGTTTAAACTGGAATTTGTAAGACAGCCCGTGAACCATAGCGGCTCAGGACAAGCCACTTCGGAACAACCTGCGATTGAGCGGCGCTCTGATGTCCAAAAACGTTTAGCTCAAGCGACCTATTCCCAACCGGAAGAACCAACTGGATTCTCGGAAGGGGATAATAATGATCATAGCAGGAAAGAGGCAACATCCCGTTCAAGCGACAGCAGTGTGCCTAAAGTCGGCCGCAACGACCCTTGTCCTTGCGGTAGTGGTAAGAAATATAAGAAATGCTGTGGAAGAAAGAACTAACAACTGACAATCTGGGGGTTGGTTAGCGGAAGATCTATCCAAAGTGATCGACTACAAAACTGCAAACATTACTAATCCAGTAAATAATAAAAATGGACGAGAGGTATCCTATCATTCAGCCAGAGGAAAAACAGAATGAGCTGCCAAAAATAAATTTACCCAAGCACAAGGGCCATCCGAAATTCTATAAATTACTGGAAGAAATGGGTGACTTACACTCTCGAAAGAATGCTAATTATACTACCGGCCAAGACCATTTTTCCAACATTCGTGAATCGGAAAAATTCGATATACCCGCTTGGAAAGGAACTTTGGTACGCATGGGAGATAAATGGAATCGTATTATCAGTCTTGCGAAAGGCAATCCCGATATGGTTGGCGAGAGCATGAGAGATACTCTTATGGACATGGCGGTCTACAGCCTTATTTGTATCATTCTGCTGGAAGAAAAAGAAGAAAATAATGGGTTGCCAAATTTGTAGAAATCGGGGTAAAATGTTAATAGGTAAGAGTTAAGAGAAAAGAGTTGGGATAAGTATTGAAAATTTTTCTTTATATGCTATCAAGCCGCCAGCAACAAATTCTTATCGCTACCATCGAAGAATACGTGAGGTCAGCTGATCCGGTGGGATCAGAAGAATTAATGCGCGGATATAATCTGCCGATGAGCTCGGCCACTATCCGAAGCGAGATGGTCGAATTGGAAAAGAAAAACTATCTTTACCAACCTCATGTTTCCGCCGGCCGAATCCCCACTGACAAAGGCTACCGTTTCTTTGTCAATTTCGTTACTAAAAAGAGATTGCAGCGAATGAATTTTAAAGAACAGAAGCAGCTGGAGAAGGAACTGTTGAAACTGCGTTTACGGGAAAAAATGTTAGCAAGAACTCTGGCTAAACTGCTAGCCGCTTTTTCAAACAATTTAGCCATTACCGGTCTATTGGACGAGAAAGAGTTTTTTGAATCAGGCATGAAACAACTAATTTCCCAACCAGATTTTCAGAATACCGATGAGATATGCCAGATTGCCGAAATGCTCGATTATCTGGACGAGAATATCACCGAAATCACTAAAGAGCTCCGGCCTAAAAAAGTCAAGACTTTCATCGGCAAAGAAAACCTGTTTACAGAGTCGGGCGATTGTGCTATAGTGATTTCTCAGTGTATCCTGCCGGGAGGAGAGAAAGGAATTGTCGCGATCCTGGGACCGAAAAGAATGGAGTACAAGAAAAATATTTCAATTATCGAGCAAGTGACGAGATTTTTTGATGGAGAAAACTCCAAATGAAAATTTGAAATAAAAAATAGTATATAACAGTTTAAAATTTAAAATCTGGCAAACTTTATTTTTAAATTTTCGATTGTTATTTTAATTTTTCTATTTACACTTTGAATTTATAGGATGAACAAACCAAAGAGTAAACAACTAGAAGAAAAGGAGGCCAGCAATAAGTTGCGGCAACAAGCCGAAGAATACTTGGCCGGCTGGAAGCGCTGTAAAGCTGATTTTGAAAATTATAAAAAGCGTCAGCAAGAGTGGGTTAAGAATTTTAGCATATATTCAACCGAGGAAATTTTAAAAGAAATAATTCCGGTGGTTGACAACTTCGAACTAGCGCTGGATCATATTCCCGAAGTTTCGGAGAATAATTCCTGGAAGGAAGGGATTTTCCACATAAAGAAACAGCTGGAGGACATATTGACAAGCCATAACGTAAAAAAAATCGAAGTTAAACCGGGTGATAGTTTTGATCCGAATTTGCATGAGTGCGTTAATCTAAAGGAGAGCGAAGAAAATTCCGAAGAAACCAATAATTTTCTCGTACTGGATAAAATTGTCCGAAACGGCTACCTGATGGGTGATAAGTTAATTCGCCCGGCGCAGGTAACGACTAAACTGACAACTAATAACCAATAATTTATACCGGAAAAACTTTCAATATAAGTTATTAGTTATAAAGTTATTAGTTAATTTCCATGTCTAACAAACTAGGACAGCTTATCAGAAAACACAGGCAGAAAAAATTAGCGAAGGAAGCGGTGGAGACTCCGTTAGATTTTACTACTCCTCTAATAAATACAGCTCCTCCCTTGGACAAGATTGGAGAAACCGAAACAAAAAATAACAAGTGGCATTGTCCCAACTGGGAGCAGTGCAAATTCATTCTAAAAAAATTATCCGAGAAAGAGAAGAGGATGGTTTTGGGGGCTCTTTTTGCCGCCTGTTTTTTGCTGGCCGCTTGGAGCATTACCGTCTATATAAAAGACACTAACAGAAGACCGGCGCTGGGTGGATCGTACTCGGAAGGCCTTCAGGGACAACCTTTATATCTTAATCCGATAGTATCTCATAGCAACCCTGTAGATAGTGATTTAAGCCTATTGATTTTCTCCTCTCTGTTCCGCTACAATTCCGATGGTAAGCTGGAACAAGATCTGGTTGATTCTTGGGAACGTTCTGAGAATGGTCTGGCCTATACGGTGCATCTAAAGAAAAATGTTAGATGGCAGGACGGACAGCCTTTGACCGCGGAAGATGTTTTTTTTACTCTTAACTTAATCCGTAATCCCGCGTTTGGATCAACATTAAGAGGAAATTGGGAAGGAATAAACGTAGAAAAAGTGGACGATTTCGCGCTACGCTTCACCTTGCGCAAAGCCTACACCCCTTTTCTTCATAATCTTACTTTTGGGGTATTGCCAAAACATCTTTGGGGAGACATAACCAGTGATAAGTTTCTCCTGACGGATCTTAATAGAAAGCCTATAGGCAGTGGGATGTACACGTTCAACCGTTTGGACAAAAACCAAGACGGACATATTATATCTATCACTTTGAGAGCAAATAATAATTACTATGGCCAAAAACCCCATTTGAAAGAGTTGATTTTCCGTTTTTATTCCTCTCCTTCCGAAATCTTGGCGGCCTACGAAAGGGGAGAAATAAAAGGGATTTCACACATCGAAGCCGGCCAAGCTAGAGACGTGGCAAAGAAGGGCGATATAGACATCTACAATATTCCCACTACTCGAATTTACGGCATATTTTTCAATCAAAAGAAAAGTGCTATCGCGGCGGAAAAAAACGTGAGGGAAGCAATCAGCTACGCGACGGATAAAGATGAGTTGGTTAGAGAAGCTTTGCAGGAAAAAGGTGTGGTGGTGAACACTCCCTTAACACCCAACATGCTGGGTTTTCAGGACAAATTCAACCGCTACGAGTATAATGTCGAAAAAGCCAAATCAATGCTCCATGAAGCCGATTGGACCATGCCCAGCGACAAAGAAAGAAAGAAAATAAAAGATGAACCCAAGGGAGAAGGTAGGGCACTCTATAACACTAAACTAAAGAAATTTTTAATCCTCAATCTAACCGTTCCGGATTACCCTGAATTGGTGAAAACTGCCGATTTGCTGAAAAAACAATGGGAAAAAATTGGCTTGGAACTTAATTTAGACATTGTCGACACTTCCGAAACCCTGCAAAACAAAATTTCGGATAGGAATTATGAGACCCTCTTGTTCGGGGAAGTGCTTCAAGCCGATCCCGATCCCACTCCCTTCTGGCATTCTTCAAGCAAACAAGCTCCCGGTCTAAACCTATCTCTATTTGAAAACCAAGACGTGGACAAGCTTCTTGACGACGCTCGCCAAGAAGTCAATGAAGAAAAAAGAGCCGATTTATATCAAAAGTTTCAGGAAACCGTCATGGGAGAAACTCCAGCCATTTTCCTTTTCTCGCCTTATTATCTTTACGGGGTTTCCAATGACTATCAAGGAGTAGGCACCGAAGTTCTCTATAATCCCTCGAACCGTTTGGACGATATAAATAATCGCTATCTCTACACAACCAGGACTAGAAAATAAAAAAATACTAAGACATAACAGGACTTATATAAAACAATGGCTAAACAGACGCTAGTTATCGACTTAGGTGGCTCTATAATGGTGCCCAAACTGGGTCAGATAAATTTAAAACTACTGAGGGAATTTAAAAAAATCATTAAGAAAGAAAGCAAGGAGAAGCGCTTCGTAATCGTAATCGGAGGGGGAAGCATTTGTAGGAATTACCAAAAAAACGCCCGCGATCTAGGGATAAACGACCACGATTCCCTCGACTGGATTGGTATTCGGTCCACCCAGCTGAACGCCGAATTTCTTAAATCATATTTGGGAGACCTCGCCTTTCCCCAATTGGTTGCTTCAGAGAAACAAAAAATTAATTGGAAAAGAGGAGTTCTTATAAGCGGCGGTTGGTATCCGGGAAACTCCACGGATTACATAGCCGTGAAGCTGGCCAAAAGATATAAAGCCGAGAAAGTTATTATCGCTACAAATATAGATTACGTCTATGATAGCGACCCAAAAAAAAATCCTGACGCGAAAAAATACGAGAATATCCTTTGGCCAACATTCAATAAGATGTTCAAACAAAAGTGGGAGCCGGGCATGACCGTACCGATGGACCCCAAAGCCGCAAAATTGGGTCGAAAAATAAAAATTCCCCTATTTTTCTTAAATGGAAATAATATGGCCAACTTGGCAAAAACGGTTCAGGGAAAAAAGTTTAAAGGGACAACAATACAGTCATAATTCGTAAGCCGTAAGCATGCCATGGGCTCTGCTACAGGGTCGTAAGTAGCAAGCTACTTTTCTTTTCCGTTCTTCCTTATAACTTACGACTTATGGATTACGCCCGCAAAAAACTTTACAAAATCAATAAATTGCTGATATTATGTAAAAGCAAAAACGAAGAGCGAAAAGCGAAAAACCGCAGTGAAAAACTAAAATCTAGAGAACAGATTTAGTTTTGAGTTTTAAGTTGTGGCTGTTAGTTTTTTGTTTTTAGTTTTTATTTTATCATTTTTTTATGGGTCGAAGTTTAAAGAAGGGGCCTTTTGTTGATGAAAGGCTGTTGTTTAAGTTACACAAAAAATCTCCGGGCGACAAATCTCCCATCAAAACTTGGAGCAGGGCGGCTACTATAGCACCTGAAATGATTGGACATACTTTTGAAGTCCATAACGGCAAGAATTTTATAAAAGTTTTTGTAACGGATGACATGGTTGGCCATAAACTGGGTGAATTCGCCCCCACCCGAAAATTTATGCGGCACGGCGGAAAACTCCAGAAGGAAGTGGAAATGAAAGTGGGAGAAAAGGCTAAATAGTTCATTAAGGAAAACTAGGAACTGAAAATTTAAAACTAAGAGCCACAACCAAAAACTAAAAACCAAGAAAACTGAGAAGGAGGTTTTAAGTTTTAAGTTATGGTTATTAGCTCTTCGATATTAGTTTTTAGATATTTTCCTTGATAAACTTTCTAACCATATAAACTATTTTATGCAGGTCAAGGCTTCCGTAAAAAATGCTATCATTACTCCCCGTAAAACCCGGCTAGTTGTGGATCTGGTCCGAGGGAAGTCTGTTAATGACGCCATTAATATTTTGAATTTTACCCCTCGAAAATCAGCTGGGATAGTGAAGAAACTTATAGAAAGTGCGGCCGCTAACGCTTCGCACAATTTTGGCCTGCCGGCAGATAATCTTTACGTAAAGACTATAGAAGCTCAGGAAGGATTAGTAATAAAACGCTGGATGCCTAGAGCCCACGGCCACGCCACCAAAATACTCAAGCGGCGCAGCCATATAACCGTATGTCTGGAAGAATTAGAAAAGACAAATAAAATAAAAATGGGCCGCAAGTCAAAAATGAAAACCTTTTCGTATGAAGAAGTAAAAAAAGCGGTGAAAGAAGCGGAAAAAGCCTCCAAGATGGTTCAAAAAAAACAGGAAGGGAAGGGAGGAAAAATGCCCCAGAAAGAAATTGGTAACCGGCCTCTGAGCGAGTCTCATCAATCTCATCAAATGGCAAGCCGTCCGAAATTCAGCCGACTGGGAGACAGATTCAAGAGTTTGATACATAGAACAACGAAAAAAGGATAGGGATAGTTAAAAGTCGAGAAGGAAAAGTTAAGATTGTAGGGAATACCAATTATTTTAATTTTTCTATCTTAATTTTAAACTTGAAACGTGGGTCAAAAAGTTAATCCTGTCGGTTTCAGAGTGGGTGTCAATAAACCATGGAAATCCCGTTGGTTTTCTGATAAAGACTACAAGAAACGCTTGAAAGAGGACTTGGAAATAAGGGGAGGAATCAAGAAGCAATTGAAAGGTGCCGGAATCAAAGAAGTGGAGATTGAAAGATCCCCGAATGCCGTACGGATACTGATTTACACCAGTAAGCCCGGCGTAATTATTGGACGTTCGGGAGCCGGAGTGAACCTTATTCGAGAAAAAATTCAAGAAAAATTGCGCCGAGGCGGCAACACAAAAGTTAACATCGCTTTGGATGTAAAGGAAGTGCGTTACTTTGAAGAAAGTGCGGTATTGGTCGCTCAAAACTTGGCTGATCAGCTTGAAAAACGTATCTCTTTCCGCAGGGTGCTAAAGAGCACTATGGACCAAGTAATGAAAAGACCGGAAATCAAGGGGGTAAAGTTGATGGTTAGCGGAAGGTTAAATGGCGCCGAAATGTCACGCCGCGAGTGGATCGCCCGGGGAGGAATACCTCTGCACACTTTAAGAGCTGATATCGACTTCGGAAAGTCAATAGCCTATACGACTTATGGAACAATTGGAGTCAAAGTGTGGATTTATAAAGGAGAAGCGGAGAATAGTTGATAATTGATAATTAAGAGTTAAGAAAGATATGTTACTTCCCAAAAAAGTCAAACACCGCAAACAACATACCCCGACCCTCAGAAGAACTACCAAAAGAGGTGATAAGCTAAAATTCGGAAAATACGGGCTGAAGGTCATTGAGTCTTCTTGGATATCCGGAAGGCAATTAGAGGCCGCCCGCCGAGCCATGACCAGATTTATCCAGCGCGAAGGGAAAGTTTGGATTCGAGTTTTCCCCGACCGGCCCATTACCAAAAAAGGAGCCGAAGTGCCAATGGGCAAAGGGAAAGGCGATGTGGACCATTTCGTGGCAGTAGCCCACGCCGGCCGAATTATTTTTGAAATGGATGGGATTTCAGAACAAACCGCGCGAGAAGCTATCCGGCTGGCCGGAAGCAAGCTGTCGGCCAAAGTAAAATTTGTTTCCAAAAAATAACTGACAACTTATGATTTCAACCAGAGAACTGCGCCAAAAATCCGAAAAAGAACTTCTCACTCTTCTCGTTGAAGAGAAAGAAAAGCTGAGAAAATTGCGCTTTCAAAATAGTGAAGGCAAGCTGCGTCGCAACCACCTGTTTTCTGAAAAACGCAAGACAATATCCAGAATACTGACTATCACAAAACGCGCGGTATGAAACATCGATAAATAAAGCGCCTTCTGACTTAATGAATCACTAATGATAATTAAAAAACATCCCTTTCCCTGTCAGGTCCTTGTGGAGACAACCTATTCAAAAGATGATTTAAAAAAGATTGAAGAGAAAATTCTAAAAGCCGAGTGTAACAGAATAAATATTCCTGGATTTCGTCCGGGAGGTGCACCTTTAAGTAAAATCCGTGAATCCCTGCAAAAAAACCACAGATGGGAAGAGCTTTTTGGAACAAAATTGCAGGAAGAGTTAGTTTTTGATTGGGGAAAAGAAAAAGAAGCGGAATTCGGAGAAATAGTTAAAATAGTAAATTTCGAGGTTTTAAAAAATGAACCTCTAACCCTGCAGTGTTGTTTTGAATATTTCCCGAGACTAACTAAGAAAGATCTTGGAGAAAAATATAAAAATCTCAACATAAAAAAAAGGGGGGGACCCAAAAACATAAGAGTATCAAAGGAAGAAGTGGAAAACGGGATTAAAGAACTACAAAAGCGAAGAACTATTCTGCAGCCCGTTTCAGGGTCTCTGGGAAAAGAAAAGTCCGCTTTTCTCAGAATTTATCATCTCACCAATGGAAGGATGGTTGACAATGAGAAAGAAGAAAAAGATCTTTTCCAATGGGGTGTCAAACAATACGGAGAGGAATTCGACAAAAACACCGAGGGAATGAAAGAGGGGGAGGAAAAAGTTATTGACATAAGCGGAATAAAAGACAAGGAAATCGAAAAATTAAGAAATGTCGCAAGCCAAATTTTCTCTGACGATAAAACCAAGACTAACGAAAAAATCGAACTTAAAATAAGAGTCGAAAAAGTGTTCGCATCGAAAGTCCCCGATGTTAACGATGAATTTGCCAAGTCATTGGGAAAATTTAAGGATTTGGAGGAGCTAAAATCTAGCCTCAGCCGCGGCATGAATCTGGAAAAACTTTACCGGGAACGTGATCAAAGAAAGGAAGCTCTTATTAATGTTCTTTTGGAAACGATAGAACTGAAATTGCCTGATTCTATCATAAAAAACAGTGCTTCAAGACATAAAGAAAATTTTATTAGGAACATGGAAAACGCGGCGCACGCGCACGGAAAAGAGGCTCGCGACGAAGAGAAAATGAATAAGATCTTTGAAGAGAGAGCCCGAAAGGAACTTAAGCTCCAGCGCATCCTTGAGACCATAGCGTTAGAAGAAAAGATTGTGCCCGACGACAAAGAGGTTGAAGAAGAAATACGCAAAATCCTATGTTCTTTTCCCTCTCCCAAAGAGGTCAAAGAGGCTTTTAGAAACATAGAAAATCTTAGATCCAGAGTAACGCTCTCCCTTTGCTTTGACAAAACTATCAAATTCCTAGAGAAAGAGAATGGTTTGCTGGAAGATATCGAACAAGAAATCGCAAGACTGGAGAAGGAACGCCCCCACTAAGAATCCAAAATCCAAATGTCAAACAAAATCCCAGATCCAAAATTCCAATTAGAGTTTAGGACTTAGTGTTTAATTTGAGCAGGTTTAGATTTGGAGTTTTGGATTTACCTCCGGCTCTTGCTTTTCCGACTAATTTGAGCTAGACTAAAGCTATAAATCAGGATTTACAAGTCCTGAAAATATAAACATTAATTATCGCGACCATGTATCTAGTTCCCACGGTAATTGAAAAATCCAGCATGGGCGAGCGGGCTTACGATATTTATTCCAGACTTTTAAAGGATAGGATCATCTTCTTGGGAGGGCCCATAAGCGATGCGGTGTCCAATATCATTATAGCCCAACTGCTGTTTCTAGACAATCAAGCCAGCGAGGAAGACATCAAACTTTATCTAAATACTCCCGGTGGATCGGTAAGCGCCGGACTGGCAATCTACGACACCATACAGTATGTCAAAAGCGATGTCTCCACTATCTGCGTGGGAATGGCCGCCAGTATGGGAGCGGTGTTACTTTCCGCCGGTAAGAAGGGAAAGCGTTTTAGCCTCCCCAACTCAGAAATCATGCTCCACCAAGTAATGGGCGGCGCCGAAGGTCAAGCGAGCGATATTGAAATTTCAGCCAAGCACATTTTGAAAATAAAAGACCGTATCAACAAAATATTGGCAAGACACACCGGCCAGCCGCTTAAAAGAATCGAAAAAGACACGGACCGTGATTTTTACATGTCCGCGGAAGAAGCAAAAGCGTATGGAGTATTGGATAAGATAATCATATAAGTTAGAAATTTATATCTTAACTTTTCATTTCAGAATATTGTCTCAAAGAAATAGATCCAAAAACAAGAAAAAGCGGTGGAGCAGACGGATGCGGAAATTGATGAAATCGGGACATGTCCGAACTCCGGAAACCGATAGTTCGACCGTTTTTGGCAGATCGACCGCTCAACCCGCAGCGTCGAACCGTGCAGAGAAAGAAGCAAAACACCCTGAGGAAGCGTCAGTTAAAAATACGTTTATTCCTCAACCTCCCGCCGCCGTCTCGCCCGACGAAGCCAAATTTCAAGAAATATACAGCCATCTTAAAACTGTCCTTTTAGTCAGTATTTTGTGCATAGCCATAGTAATAATTCTCTATTATCTGGAGCAACAAAACGACTGGGTGACAACGATAAATACAAAGATGAATAATATCAGCAAGGGATGGAAATGGTAAGAACTTGATAAACTATTTTTCTTGCTCTCTCCTTTATTTAGTGTTACAAAGTCATAGGGATTATTCTTGCTAATCCCTGAATTTTTGTTGTTGTTAATTTGTTAATATTTAATGTAGGGAGGAGGTCGTTTTTAGATGGTAGAGGTTAGAAAAAAAGACAGTGAAAGCTCTGAAAATTTGATCCGGCGTTTTACGCGCCAATGGCAAGCGAGTGGTATTGGAATTCGAGCGCGTAAAAGACGTTTTTACCAGAAAGATTTTACCAAACGGGAGAAAAAAATCCGCGCGCTTTATCGTGAGAAAAAACGGAAAGAATACGAAATATTACATAAGCTGGGTAAGCTGGAAGAAGAACACTTTCGAAAGGGTAAGATCTACCAACGCCGGTCGCTTTAGAAACTAAACAATCAACAACTGCGGCTTGCGGCCTGATATACATGCTTGCTAAATTAGATCTAATCTTGTTGCCAACTGTTCGTTATAAGTTATAAGTAAGTTCATGCTGTTAATTTTCTGGGAAGCGAAGGAAAATCCCGTGACTAAAGAAGCGATTGGAAAGGCCTTATCAAGGATTCCAGATAAACTTACCGGTTGTAAGCTATCTGCCTCACCGGCAATTACTGATTACAAAAAACGTATAATTAGAGTTATTCTTGTTGACTCCGCACGAATAAAACATCTCAATAAGACTTACCGCAGAATCGACAAGGAAACCGACGTTTTGAGTTTTGCCGAATTGGATTTTATAAAAGGCGTCCCGGCAGGAACACAGTCTGCTGTGTTCCTACGAGAAGAAAAGATCCTGGGCGAAATTTATATTAATTACGATTGGGTAAAAAACATGAAACATAAAATACAGGATAAATTGATACAAAAATTATTTATTCATGGTTACTTGCATCTTCTCGGTTACGACCACGAAAAAGATTATGGCGAAATGTCGCAATTAGAAAAGAAACTAAATAAAAGTTGTTTGCAATAATTGAATCTATCCTAACAGAAAGCTTTTTAAATTATAAGTTGCAAGATTTCGATGCCCGCTGAAAAGATTAGCATCAAAAACGCCAAAAATAACAAACTATTTTATTTTGTGGCTAATGTCGTCATTTATCGTGAAAGCGACCGACGATGTTTGATCCTGCGAAGGAATATCAATGAGATCGTTCATGCCGGTAAATATGCCGTGCCCGGCGGAAAGCTGGAATGGGAAGATCTGGACATCAATCACCCTACAAAATTAAATGGCGATGCTTTAGACTTTGACAACGCGATCGAGGACTTGCTGAAAAGAGAAATCAAAGAAGAAATCAGAAAAACGATAAGAATATTCCAGCACTCTTAAAAATAGGTTTTTGCTTGGTTTGAAATTAACCAATAACTTATAACTAACCCACAACTTATAACACAAAGAATACAAAGTAGCAGTGAGAAAGTAAAATATTATTATTTATTATCAGTTATCTGTTATCAGTTTCAAACCCATGCCTGATCTCACCAATCCTCTAACGCCAAAATCGGTCTCGCCCACACCCATTCAACCAATTAACCCTTTGGTCAGTTCGTCTACCGATTTTTCCAAGATCAAAAATGCAGCGCCGCTTGCTGGTCAGCAAAGGCCGGAACCGCCAACTAGAGTCAACGATCCCAACCAAGAGAGAAGGGAAGACCGCGTCAAGAGAGAAAACCTATTGCGCTATTACGACGCGGAATATAATAATGCCAAAAGAGAATTGGGAGTCATAAACAAAGATCTGGCTGACTTGGAAAACAAGGTCAGGAGCGAAGAGAAAGAAATCGATCTGATGGAAAAAGAACAAGCGGAATTGCAAATAAAACTCAAGCGAATCGAAAAAAGCTTGCGGCGTTTTAAATTTGAGCTTCGAGTACACAAGGGGGAGCAGATGGAAAAAAGAGTGGTTCAGCGCCGATGGCAGGAAACTTTCAAGGAAGCGGAAGGCAAGCTAAAAAAGATAAAGTACGGGGATTGGAGGGCAATCAAACGTTAAGTTATGTTTTGTTTTCCACATCTTTTCCCTGTTACTGTGGATAACTTTCCACAAGTTATTAAAATGTCGTGTAACCATGCCGATTTTTGCCAATTTGACAAGAAGAATTATAATTTAGTTTATAAAGTTCCTAAACTCTGACTATGCCCAATTCAACAACTTTGGATAAAATCTGGCAGGCGGTTCTGGGGGAAATGGAGTTAATGGTCGGAAAGGCTAATTTTTCAACATGGTTCAGCAACACCGGCATCCTGTCTTTGGAGGATGACAAAGTGATTATCCGAGTCCCCAACGGATTCAGCAAACAATGGCTGGAGAAAAAATACAATAAAGAAATCTTGAACTCTCTGAGAAACTTTTGCACTAACGTTCGGGAGATAAGTTACTTAATAAGCGAAAATAAACAAAAATCGGAAAAATCCGGCAGCCCCGCTAAAAAAGCCAGTATCTTGGAAATTAAAAAAAACTTAAAAAAACATCGGTTCTCGCTTCAGGAAAGAACCGGTTTGAATCCCTGCTACACTTTCGAATCCTTTGTGGTGGGAAGCAATAACGCTCTGGCTGAAGCAGCGTCCCGAGCGGTATCGGAGGAGCTGGGGAACAAATATAACCCCTTGTTTATTTATGGAGGAGTGGGACTGGGTAAAACCCATTTACTGCAGGCGATCGGCAACGAAATTTTTAAAAACAATAAAGCGGCCAAAGTAAAATATATAAGCGCGGAAAATTTTGCCAGCGAGTTGGTGGACTCTATTCGCAGAAGAGATGTTTCCGATTTCAAAGATAAGTACAGAAAAATAGACGTTTTCCTTATTGACGATATTCAATTCCTGGGCGGCAAGCAGAAAAGTCAGGAAGAATTTTTTCACACCTACAACACTTTGCATCAAGCCGGCCGGCAAATTGTGATGTGCGGCGACCGCCCGCCTCGAGAAATACCGGCTCTGGAAGACCGGCTTTGTTCAAGGTTCGAAGGCGGAATGATGGCGGACATCTCCCAACCCGACCTCGAAACCCGCATCGCCATTTTAGATTCCAAAGCACGGGAACGAGGCTTAAATCTTGACCCGGAAGTGCTGGGGTTTCTTGCCTCCCGCATTCAAAATAATATTCGCGAGCTGGAAGGAGCATTGAACAAATTCATCGCGAGCTGCCAAATCCAGGATTGGGAATTCAACGTTAGAAGCGCCAAGCTGGTAATAGCTTCCATGGTAAGCGCTTCTCAGCGGCAAGCGATCACTGCCCAACACATCGTGAAAAAAGTAGCTAAGTTTTTCAACCTAAAAACGGAGGATATCATGGGAACCAGCCGGAGAAGCGAGATTGTCCGGCCCCGCCAGATCGCTATTTATTTAATGCGCAAGGAAAGCAATTTTTCTTACCCGACCATCGGTGATTTTTTGAAAAAGGATCACTCCACTATGATGCACTCCTACAAGAAAATTAAGGAGGCCGTCGGCCGCGACGAAACGGTATTGCGCGAATTAAACGCGGTAAGGGACTATCTGTACAGAAAGAACTGAAATTTTATAACTGATAGCCAGAGAAATGGCAGCGGTTATTTATACGCATTATATACTCAAATTATAGTGTTATAAGTTATTAGTTTAGGACTTACGCGTTTGGCATAGTTCGAGGAGCAAGCGAGGACGCGGACATTCCCTGGTAAAAGTGCTACAAACTACGTTTACGGTGGAGGAGCGCCTGGAGCTTGCAATCGAGAAATGTGCCAAACGCGTAAGTCCTATAATTATAAGTTAATAACAATTCTCCCGTCTTTATCGGTTCTGAAAAACTCGACATTCCTACGCTCTAATTTTTTGATAGTATCGGCGGCCGGATGGCCGTATAAATTACCTTTCCCCACATTAATCAAAGCTATTTTGGGTTGAACCGCGTCTAAGAATTCGTCCGACGAAGAAAAGCGGCTGCCGTGGTGGCCGACTTTTAATACCTCAAACTGCATATTGTGCGACTCTTTAGTCAATAGAATTTTCTCGAGGTTCGACTGGGCATCACCCATGAAAAGAATTCTCTTGGGATAGCTCATCTCGAGAACGGCACTGGAATTATTTAGATTTATTAGGGAGTATTTGGAATAATCGAACAGAGGCGTTAGAAATCTAAAACTTGCTAAATTTTCGTTCCCCTCGTTCAGATAGAACTTTTGGTTTCTTTCGGAGATCGAGACGGGAACCTTCTTCCCGATAAGTTTTTCCCAGAAAATATTCTGCAGAGACGCCTGTTTTGCCGGTTGGCGGGCAAGCGCCCCCGCATTGCTTTGGGATAGAGAGGGCAATATCACTTGAGATATTTTATATCTATCCGATACACCGATCAGCCCTTCAATGTGATCTTGATGGGGGTGCGACAAGACTAACATCTCTATTTTGCGGTCGTAGAAGGGTAATGCTTTTCCCAGCTCGGGCAAAATATTTCTTCCCGGACCCCCGTCAATAAGAATTTGCAGGTGATGTTCCGGCCAATCAAGAAGTATCGCGTCTCCTTGCCCGACATTAAGCGCCACAAGACGCGGGGGACGGCTGGAAAGATAGAGGTAACTCGACGAAACCAGCAACAAACAACCCGCGCCTAACAACGAAAGGGAGAATATCGATCCGCGCAATTTATTCTCTGAATAAATACTCGCTAGATTCCGATATCTCTTTTTGATTCGTTTTTGTGGAGACGCAAAATTTTGCGTCTCCACGTGATTCGACAAAAACTTTTCACTCCCGAAATAATCCAGCCGGCGGGGGAAAATGTGTTTTTTTACGACAAAGTGAAAAATAAAGACCAGCAGAAACAATAGAATGTAGTACAGCGCTATCCAGCTTAGCCCGACTACACCTTCAAAATAACTGCCGGGAATCCTTAGAAACAGTTTGGTTAAATATTCGGTGAAATACAATAAGTAATGGATTGACAGTGCCAGAAAACTAGAAATAATATCCGTAGAAAAACCTAATCCGGCTAACAGAAATCCTGCCGGCAATACCGTGGAGAATAAGGGTAGCAAAACCAAGTTGGCTGCCGGCGATATCCAGCTGATAATTCCAAAGTAATAATATACTAGCGGCACTGTTGTCAGACTTATTGACACTGAAAGTAATAATAATCTAAGCGTTTTCCACCAAAAACCCGGTCTTCCCCATGTAAGGCTTTTATCAAACGATGGATAAATATACGCCATACCTAGAACGGCAAGGAAAGAAAGATCAAAACCGACATCGGCAAAAATAGCCGCCGGGTTTAGGCTCAATAGAACTGCCGCGCTGAGCCATAAAGCCGTTTTCAAACTAAAACTTCTCCCTTTGAATAAAGACAAGAAAGCCAGCAGCCCCATTATCGCCGACCGAGAGGCACAGTTGGGCGATCCGGCTATCAGTAAGTAAAAAATGACCCCCGCGGACGCGAAGAAAAATATAATGGAATGCCGGTAGGTAATCTTGGTCAGTATAAACGTCATTATGGCTATGACGAGTGTGACGTGGGCTCCGCTTACCGACAAGATGTGGATTATTCCGACTCGACTTAGTTCCCGACGCGTCTCTTGCGGCACGGATCCTTGATCACCGATGATCATGGCGTTCATAATGGAACTGTCCGGCTCGGTAAGGTGAGAGTTTATTACACAACGAATTTTTTCGCGCAAATTAAGAATTTTTTCGTACAGCTCATCTTGATAATTTTTCTCTGTAAAGACGCCTGCCTGCGGGGCGGGCGGGCAAAATCCTACGTTTTTACATAATATTACGTTTGGATAATACATAACCGAATAAACTTCTTTCCCTGCGAGATAAAGTGGATAAGAAAAATTTTCTCCGGAATCTCGGTCGGGCAGTTTTAACTTGCCTTCTAAAATAATCTGGTCGCCATACTGAAAACCGTATCGAGTGTGGGGAAGAGTCACTTGAGTTTTCCCTTTGAACCCTTGATAATCTTGGACCGATATCTCAATAATAGTTCTTTCCAACCGCTCACTAGGAAGAGAAACCACCTTGCCGGTTAGCTGCAGCTTTTGCCCCGCTAGTTGACAAATGTCCCCCTGAGGACAGTTGGGAGATAATTTAAAAATTTCCCAGATTACCACCAACAACACAAAAGAAAACGATATTGTTTTTACCACGAATCATAAATCAAAGGTCATGGTTGTATCATAGCGCGGACAACATTAAATTATGATTAAAAGAATATTAAATCAGACTCAGGATAAATATGGTAGCTGGTAACTAGTTGCGAATTACTGATCATGAGTTACGAATTACTAGTTTCATGCTAAAATGTTTTTAAACTAGTTTGAACCATCTCAATAATTCAATGCCAAAAGAAAATAAACAAAGACAAAAAGGTTTTACGATGGTCGAGGCTTTGGTAGGAGTATTTTTGCTGGCCGTCCTTTCCTTGGGAATCTACGCCACATACGCCTTTGGATTGAAAATATCAACCCAAAACCGTTTGCGCACGGAGGCTACCGCTATCGCGGAAAAGAAAATTGAAGCGATACGCGCCATGCCCTACGAGAACATTGGAGTTCAAGGAGGCATCCCGCCGGGGCCGCTCCTGGCAACCGAAAGCGAAACGGGTAACGGAACCGCTTATACCGTAAGAACCAGCGTGCGCTATATTGACGACTTATTAGATGATACGTTTCCCCAAGACCCCGCGCCCACTGATTACAAACAAATAGAAATCAGAGTGGATTGGCCTACCAACATGGAAAAAAGGGTAATTTTAAACACTATCATATCCCCGCCCAGAGTGGAAACCAATTTGGGAGCCGGCGTACTGATAATTAACGCCGTTAACAGCGAAGGGAGTCCCATCGCCGACTGTGAGGTCCACATCAAAAACAGTGAAGTTGGCCCTGCCATCGACCTCACCGAAGACACCGACAGCAACGGTTCGCTTACTCTGCCGGGAGCGCCCGCTTCATCGTCAAACAGCTATGAAGTCACTCTGTCCAAGACGGGATATGAAGGCGCCCAAACTTATCCGCTTTACCCTACGTCGTTCTTTAATCCCATAGACGCGCATATCGCCGTCGGAGAGGGAGCCATAACCAGTAAGGTATTCGTAATTGACCTGACCAGCCGCCAAAATCTTCATTTCGCGGACATTTATGGAACCAATTTGCCCAATCTCACCTTTTCGCTTACGGGCGGAAGGATAATCGGTACCACGGTTGATCCCGCTCCCCAGCCCGTTTATCTCTATAACGAGAGCGCCCTCACCAGCAACGCGGACGGGCGTTGGGAAAGTCCAGTGATAGGAAAGGGGCCGTACGCTTTTTCAATAAGCGACTCCATATACGAACTTATAACAACCAGCCTCTCATCCCCTTGGTCAATCGGGCCCAACAGTACGACCGACATTGAAGTCGTTCTGGGGAATAAAACGGAAAATATTTTAGTGGTGAGCGTAAAGGAAATAGGAGGAGAAACGCCTGTCGTGGGCGCTACCGTAAAAATCTCCGATCCTTTAGGCGCCTTATTTCAAGAGAGTGTAACCGATATCAACGGAGTAGCCTATTTTCCAAAACCGGAAGACCCGCCCAAGGTACTCAATCCCGACGAAAACTACAATATAGATGTCACGAAAGACGGTTATAACCCCGGACATGAAATCAGCACCGTAACAGGACTTACTAGAAGAGAAGTGATCATCTCGAAACAGTAAGAAGTCTGCGGTAAATATTTTTAATCTCAAAAATGGACTACTTTGTTTGGCGGTTCAGCAGGGGACTTGTGGATTACTGGCGAACGGCCGCCCATATTTCAGCTTTCTTCGCCCATTTCTTTACCGTTTCTTTGCTGGCAAAAACTATCTTTTGGCCATGGAAAAGAGATTTTACCGCTTCGCGAACACAAGGATTTGACCCCAAAGAATGGTTTAACCGCCACGTATTTAATTTATTTTCCCGCTTCTTGGGATTTTTAATTAAGTTTTTCGTTATCTTAATCTGGCTGGCTTGGGAAATAATTTGGTGGACGGGCGTTATCGTTTTTTTCCCTATCTGGATATTATTTCCTCTGGTTATCATTTTGGTTTTATTGAATATTACGAAAGAGATATCGCACGCAACGTCTATAGAGAACGTTAATCTGCTTGTTTTGGCCAGCAGCATCGCACTTATAGTATTTATTATTTCAATCGAATCTATTGTTTTCAAATCCCGGCGCCTCAATCGGTTGATCGAAACTGATTATCAAAATCCAAATCTGGACGATCCATGGTTTCTATCCCTCTGCGCCCATCTCCTGGTGGATCCGGACACTTTAAAAAATTCTTGGCTGAACGAGAACCTGAAAGATATTCTTATCTCCGCCCATCTGTCCCGAACCGAGTTCGATAAAATAGCTAACTGGGAAATCCTAAAACAAGTCGAGCGGACCAAGAAACAATGCTGGTGGTCAAAAGAAAATATTTTTAAAACCCGTCCTCTCACTGAAGACTGGGTGTTCGGCTGGACATTCAATTTGAACAATTTTTCTCAAAATCTGGATTTTCGCAAAGGCAACGATTCCCTCGCCATTATCAACCTAAAAGAGCTCGAAATTTTAAAGAACGCTCTCGCGGAAGGAAACGGGGTGAACGTAGTTATTACCGGAGAAACGGGAACCGGTAGAAAGCGTTTGGTAGAGAATTTAGCCTTAGATATAAGCAGGCGCAACATCCCGACGAGGCTTGCGGGAAAAAAAATAGTGGACTTCCAACTCGATAACCTGCTGGCAACCAGTGGAGGCGAAGAGGATAAAATATACCTCTTGAAAAAGGTTTTTATCGAAGCTTGCACCGCGGGAAATATTATTTTGTTTATCCCCACGCTTGGTAACTATCTTGAGTCCGGACCGGAAGAAGAACAAATAGGCAGAATCGACATTACCCCTATCCTAACCACTTTTCTGGAGAATGCCGGCATTCAAATCGTCACGGTGGCCGGCCAGCAAGAGCTTAACACTCTGTTTCAAAGTCATCCCAACCTCGCCAAATATTTTAAGGTAATCCAACTGCAAGAACCCGACATGGAGGATTGTCTCATATTGCTTTGTGAAAAAGGAAATCAGCTTGAAAGTCAATACGGCAAGCTCGTCACTTACGGCGCCATCAAAAAAGCTCTGGAACTAAGCAGCCGCTATCTTCAGGAAGTCGCCATGCCCAAAAGGGCTTTAGATTTTTTGGAGGAAGCGGTAAGTTATCTTAACGACAAAAATCCCGGCGATCACATTATTAAAGAAGCCGAGGTAGAAATTTTCGCTTCCCAGAAAATTGGCTCTCCGGTGGGAACGCTTAAGGACAAAGAGAAGGAGCAGCTGGAAAACATGGAAGAAACAATGAAAGAAAAAATTGTCGGCCAAACGGAAGCCATAAGCGCGGTGGCTTCGGCTCTTCGAAGAAGGAGATTAGACCTTTCCAATCCAAACCGGCCCGCCGGCTGCTTTTTATTTCTGGGCCCCACCGGAGTGGGAAAAACCCACACCGCTGAAGTACTGGCTAACCTTTATTATAGAGGCGAAAGCCGTATGGCCCGATTGGACATGTCGGAATACCAAGGGGAAGACGGCGTCGCCAAATTGCTAGGAGACGCTTCGTCCAAAGTCGAAGGGTACTTCCGTAAGATTCTTTCCGCCAATCCTTTCAACCTTATTCTCCTCGACGAGCTGGAAAAAGCCAGTCGCGAAGTGCACCAGCTGCTGCTTCAAATTATGGAAGAGGGGATGGCCAAAACCGGCACCGGCAAGAAATTAAATTTCCGGGAAACAATTATAATAGCCACTTCCAACGCCGAATCCCTTTTAATTCAAGAGTTGGTCAAAAAGAACGAAAGTTACACGGCAACCCAAAAAACGGTGATTGACAAAATTCAGCAGGATAGAATCTTCTCCCCCGAACTGCTTAACCGGTTTGATGAAATAATCGTCTTTCATCCTTTGAGGCAGGATGAGATGATTAAAATAGCCGATTTAAACATGAAGGATTTGAAAAAGCGCCTACTCAATAAAGAAATTATCATTAGCTACGACGAGGCTTTCATTCAAAAACTGGCTCGGGTTGGATTTGATCCGGTATTCGGAGCCCGCGAACTCAGAAGGGTGGTAGAGAAACAGATAGAAGACGCGATAGCGAAAGACTTTTTGGCGGGCAAGATCGTTAAAGGGAAAGAGTTTATGTTACCTTCGAAATATTTAAAGTGATACGCAATATGACATTACCCATAAATCCAAAATCTCAAGCTCCAATATCAAACAAACTATCTAAACCCGAAGCTCCAATTGATACTTGGGATTTTTACAAGTTACAAGTTATAAATTATAAGTTACAAAAAATACTCTTTATTATTGCTCTCGCGGGTCTCTTTATCCCTTCATTGATGCACGCCTCACCAATTAAAAATAAAAAATACAAAGATCTCAAACCTACTCAAATCAGCTCCTACTCTGCTGCAGTTATAGACGGTGAAACAGGGGAATTGCTTTTCGGTAAAAGAGAAAACACCGAAAAACCGGTAGCCAGTATCACCAAGCTTTTAGGGGCGGAAGTATTTCTTTCTTCCAATCCCAATTTGAGCAAAAATGTTCGTATGGAATCGGACGACGAGGTGGGAGGAGGAAGACTCCGTTTACCCGTAGGAACCGCCATGCGAGCGAAAAATTTCCTCTATGCCAGCTTAATAGGATCGGCCAATAACTCCGCCACCGCCTTAATCCGCCTGAGCGGGTTGGAAAAAAATAATTTTATTGACAAAATGAACAACTTGGCCCGCGAAGCGGGCGCTTCGGACGCCAAATTTGTTGACGCTTGCGGAATTTCCCCCAATAATCAATCCAGCGCCAAAGATTTGGCTTTGATCGGCAAAAAAGTGTTCGGCAACAGCTCCATATGCAAGATTAGCTCCAAAAAAAGAGCTTCTTTTAGCATAAATAAAGGAAAGGGAACAAAAACGGTCGTCCACACCAGCCCCATTGTAAGCCAAAAAAACAGCAGTTTTAAAGTATTGGCCGCCAAAACCGGCTACCTTCCCGAAGTGGGGGATAATCTGATCGTCAAGCTGCAAAATAAAAAAAATAGCAAAGCAAAAATAATCGCGGTTTTGATGGGAGCGGCTTCCAAAAATGCGACCACCCGCGACGCGGTAAAATTAGGAAAATGGGCGTTTAAAAACTATACGTGGAAATAGTTAAGATTTAAGAAAGAAGAATGGTGTTGAAATTTATCAAAAAATTCATTCCTAAGCCGCTATTCAGCCTATATCATTTAAGCCTGGCTTTTCTGGGCAATGTTTTTTATTTTTTACCCAGCCGAAAGCTCTTTCTGATCGGTGTTACCGGAACCAAGGGGAAAACGACCACCGCATATTTCATCTATCAGCTTTTGCAGAAAAGAGGATATAAATCCGCTCTCACTTCCACTACCTTTTTTGCCGTGGAAGACAGAATAGAAAATAATGTCTCCAAGATGGGCATGCCCGGTCGTTTTTTTCTGCCTCGGTTTCTAAAGAAAGCCCGCGAAGAAGGGGTTGAATACGCCGTGGTGGAAACTACCTCGGAAGGAATAGTCCAACACCGACAGCTTTTTTTGAAATACGACACGGTTGTTTTTACCTCGCTTTCCCCCGAACACATTGAACGACACGGCAGTTTTGAAGCTTATCGCAAAGCGAAAGAAAAACTTTTTGAGCAGTGCGGGAAGACCCATATATTAAATTTGAACGATGAACACATTGAATATTTCCTTAAGTATCCGGCAAGACAGAAATGGGGTGTTATTCTGGATAAGAAAATTCCAGATAAGGCAAGGATGCAAAATTTTTCGTCTCTACTCGAAGGAGTAACTATCTTCCCAAATAAGTTAAAAATCAAAGAATGGAATATCACTGACGGCAAAAAAGAGCTGGCTGCCCAATTCGAAACCGGCCTTCCGTTTCCGGGGAAATTTAATGCCACAAATTTGCTGCTGGCTTTTGCCGCCGCAAGGACCAGCGGAGTACCTTTCGATAAGATAGCCGTCGCTATATCCAAACTAAATCTTCCGCCCGGAAGAATGCAGGAGCTTAAAATCAAAGATGCTCCGTTCCGAATATTTATCGATTATGCCCACGAACCGCTGAGTTTAAAATCGGCGTTGGAAGCCTGTCGAGAAACCCTCGATAAGAACATGGTACGCAAACTTATCTGTCTTACCGGCGCTCAGGGCGGAGGCAGGGACAAATGGAAGCGTAAAGTCATGGGCCGGATCGCCGCCGAATCATGCAATTACGTGATCATCGGCACCGAAGACCCCTACGAAGAAAGTCCGAATAAAATCAACCGCGAAGTTTTGGAGGGCGTACTTTCCGTCGAGAAATTTCAGGAAAATAAAAATTGTTGGCAATTCACCAACCGCCGCGAAGCGATTAAAAAAGCTCTCGGTCTCGCCGGAGCCAATGACACGGTTATCCTTTGCGGCAAAGGAGGAGAAAAATTTATGTGTGTGGGAAATAAAAAAATTCCGTGGGATGAAGAAAAAGAAGTGAGAGAAGTAATGTTAAAATTCAAAATCTGAATAAGATTAATTTTCGCTTCCATTACTACCGGCATAATCAGTATTATACGTGTTATTAGTATCAGTATTGGCGCTACCGATACCAATACTAGGACCAGTACTAGTGCCGGCTCCGCTCTGCTGGGTGCCCGTTCCTCCTTCCTCCCACTTTATCCCGCTCCCCGAGGCTGAAGCATCGGAAATTCCAGTAAACTGTTTTCTCAAAATACTCATGCTATCTTTTCCGCAGGTTATAAAAATGTAACCTTCATCAACCACATAGTCTAAGGAAAATTTGTCCTTCTTGTCAATAAGAGCAAATCTGCCGTTTTTAAAAACGTTGCTGTCGGCGAAATAGGCGCCCGGATTGTCAGTCGGAATACCTTTCCACAGCTGATCCAAATCGGAAACCATTGTTTTTTCCCAATCCTGCATTTCGGCCGCCGCCGCGCTGGTGCCGTCCGCGGTGGGAATAATAATACCGAAAATAGTCTGGCCGTGGAAGAAATCGGTAAAGAATAACGCTGGAACCGAATCGGGCTGGGGAAGCACCTTTTTAGGTATATTAATATTCAACGAACTTATGAGCTCTTGAAAAGACACGGCTGCCCCTTCGGGACCCACAAACACAAGCTGAGTTTGTTTGGGAACGGCCTTGCTTCGGCGAATTTTTTCTATTTCGGTGCTTATTTCATCCAGAGATCCAATACTGACTTCCTCGGCACTGGCCAAAACTTTTTGCGGAGGCAATGACGGTTTAGCCGGAGTAGTTATTATCTGCTTTATAGGAACCGCGGCGTTTGTGTTTTGATTTTTATTTCCTTCTGGAACCGAAGTTTGGGCTTTCGGCTTTTCTGTTCCTTTTCCTCCTAAAAATAAAAAAGTTGCAAAAACCAAAATTAATATCAGGCCGCCAGCGCCTCCGAATATAATGAGCATCTTCTTGTTTTTCAATATCCCCCCGGGTTTTGTCTCGGCTTTCTTCCTTAAATCCACCACGGAACCTTCCTCTTCGGCTATACGCTCTTGGGCTTCTCTTTCTTCGGAAAATTCCGGCGGGGCCGAATAGTTAAGAGCCGACTCGACCGCTTGGATAAGCGACCCTTTCTCTCTTTTATCTTTCGGCAGATGAGCCGAAAAAGGATTCTTTTCCTCTTCGGACTCGGATTGAGGCGTTTCTGCTTCAGGTAATTCTGAAGTTTTTGCCGGCTCACCACCCGATAAAGCTTTTGCCAACTCGTTCTGGACTGAAGTTTCCTCGGGTTCCGGTTCTTTTTTGGGGAAAAACGAGCCCAAAGTAGGCTTTTCCTGATCTGCCAAAGCATCCGGCGCTGCCGCGGCGTTAGGCACAGCTGCTGAGTCGGGCTCAAATTTTTTGGTTTCGCCCGGAGCGAATTCCGTCGAAGGATGAACAGAATAAACGGGCTGCGGAGACGGAAAGTCCGAATTCCCCGCGGAAGAATCCGCTATCGGCAAGTTGGGCGGGGCCTCCGCAGTTGCCGAAGAATTCTTCTCGGAGCTATCGGAAACGGCATCAAGCTCTTCGCTTTCAGCGTCACGGACCGGCTGGCTCTGAGCTTTAAATTGATCCAGCTCCTTGTCAAGAAAGCTATCCGAAGACTCGGGGCTCTCTGGAGAGTTTTTCGGTTCAGATCCGTCTGTCCATCCGTCGGGCGGGGAACTTGAAGCAGCACTGGCAAAGCTGTTGTCAGCTGGGGGTTGTTCGCCCGCCGTAGCCCCGCCCATCGCGATGGGCGGGGAGGAGGAAGGCAAATTATCAGTTTCTTTATGTTTTTTTAAAAAACCAAACCAGCCTCCCGCATCTTGTTTCACCTCATCGCCTTCTTTGTCCAAATCATCTTTGAGCGTGTTAATGGACACATTTTGCAAATCCAAGGTCATTCTTGGTTTTTTATCATCTTCCGGCGGCCCGTCCGTCAACGAAGAGATTTGTTGATTATTACCCATTTTGTTTTTTATTCGAGAGAAAATAAAACATATTGTAATTATTTTAAGATATGAATAATAAAATAGCAAAAAAAAATAGTAAAGAACGCTATTTTTACTATTTTAAAAACTTATGTTACAAATAATTCAGTCCTGATGCATAAAGCAGGAGAAAGAATTAAGCTGTAATATTAACCCTACCATGCTGCTCAAAGAAAAGAAGAAAAAGATTATCAAAAAATCCGCTTTGCACGAGAAGGATACCGGTTCCGCCGCGGTTCAAGTGGGTCTGTTGACAGAAAGAATCAAGCGGCTTTCCGACCATTTGAAGAAGAATAAAAAAGACAAGCATTCCAGGCGGGGCCTGATCAAAATGGTAGTGCACCGCCGAAAAATGTTGGATTATTTAAAAAATACCAGCGAAGAAGTGTATAATAAATTAACAAAAGAATTTGGACTGAAAAAATAATCCATAAATTTACTATAAAGTTCATCAAGTTAAGAATTAAGATAGAAAAATTAAGAGAAACAACATGAGCTCAATCAAGAAAAGTCTCTCGGGAGTAACACGCGTTTCCACTGAAATCGCCGGCCGTCAACTGATTTTGGAAACTGGAAGACTAGCCGGCCAAGCTAATGGGGCTGTTTTGGTAACTTACGGTGATTCCGTTATTCTCGCGACCGCCGTCATGAGTGCCAAACCCATAGAGGGATTGGACTTCTTTCCTCTCACGGTGGACTATGAGGAGAACTACTACGCCGCCGGGAAGGTCCGCGGCAGCCGCTTTGTCAAGCGGAAAGGAAGGCCCACCGATGAAGCCATCCTTACAGGAAGAGTGGTGGACCGCAGCATCCGCCCGTTTTTTCCGGATGGAATGCGCCGGGAAGTCCAGATCATTCTGACAGCCCTGAGCTTCGACAAAGAGAACGATCCCGAATTTCTAGCCATGGTCGGAGCGAATGCCGCTATTGCGATTTCCGACATCCCCTTTGAAATAACTCTTGGAGGAATAAAAGTTGGCCTTATCGACAAAAAACTGGTTGTCAATCCCAAGCTTACCGAAAACGGTAAAAATGATCTTGACATCACCGCGGTATTCACCGAGGAGGGAAAAGTCGCGATGCTTGAAGCAGGCGCGAAGGAAATTCCTGAAGAAAAAGTGAAAGAAGCTATCAAGCTGGCGCAAAAAGAATCGAAGAAGATTGTTGATTTGATTGGAGAATTACAGAAAAAAGTGGGTAAATCCAAACAAGAAGTTGAGTTGCATATTTTGCCTGAAAAAATATATGAAATTTCGGATAAAGAGGTCCGTCCAAAGATCAAAAAACTAATTGGAGACTATAAGAATAAACCTGAATTCGAGAAGAGACTTAGCGCGTTAAAGAATAATATTATCCCGCAATTAGTAGCAACGCAAAATTTTGCGTCTCTACAAGACGGAAAACAATTCGATAAACAATTTGGAGAAGCCGTTGACAAAATCGTGAAAGAAGAAGTTCGCGATCTGTTTATCTCTGAAGGAGAAAGAATCGACAAAAGAAAGATCGGTGAAATTCGCCCGCTTCAGATTGAAGTGGGAGTCCTGCCCCGCACTCATGGCTCCGCTATTTTTGCCCGCGGCTGGACCCAGGGACTTACCACGGCCACATTGGGAGCACCGGGAAGCGCCATGATCCTCGAAGGCATGGAATACGAAGAGATAGAAAGCAAAAAACATTACATGCATTTTTACAGCTTTCCTCCTTTTTCCACAGGAGAATGTAAACCAATGCGCGGCCCGGGCAGGAGAGAAATCGGCCACGGAGCTCTCGGCGAAAAGGCGCTCGAGCCAATGACTCCCGATAAAGACAAGTTCCCCTACACGATTGTTATGCAGACCGAAATCATGGGAAGCGATGGATCAACTTCGATGGCCAGTGTTTGCGGCAGCACCCTGGCTCTCATGGACGCCGGCGTACCGATCAAAAAACCGGTGGCCGGAATCGCCATGGGACTTATGTATGATCCTAAAAAGGATAAATACACCGTTCTCACGGACCTTTGCGCCATGGAGGATTTCTCCGGCTTTATGGACTTCAAGGCCGCCGGAACCAAAGACGGAATCACGGCTATTCAAATGGATATAAAACTTAAAGGATTGCCCTACGCGGTCATTGAAGAAGCGTTGGACAACGCCTATAAAGCCCGTTTGGAAATTCTTGAGGCTATGAGAAAAGTAATCGCCAAACCTAAGGATAATCTTTCTCCTTACGCTCCGCGAGTGGAGACTCTTGTTATTCCGATAGATAAAATTAGGGATGTCATCGGCCCGGGCGGCAAGATGATCAATAGTATCATCGAAAAAACCGGAGTCACCATTGACATTGAACAGAACGGCACGGTATTCATAACCTCAGATAACGAAGAAGGAATGAAGGAGGCCATTGACATTATTGGCGGCCTCACGAAACAAGTCGAGGTGGGAGAAATTTATACCGGTAAGGTCGTTAAAATATTAGATTTTGGAGCTTTTGTCCAGCTCACTCCCAATCAAGACGGGATGGTGCACATCTCTCAAATTGCCCGCGAGCGGGTGGAAAACATCCGCGACTACCTGAAAGAAGGCGATGAGGTCAAAGTGAAAGTAAAAGGAATAGACGATAAGGGACGCGTCAATCTGACAATGTTGTTCGAAGATTGACTTGAGCCAGAATTAACCTGAGCCTGATTTAATATTCTTTTTAAAAGTTTTTAATCTTTGTCAGCGTATAATGAGAACTGTTTAAACATTTAAACAGTAATTTCAAAAAATGGAAAAAGACCAACAGATAACAACCAGTGTTTTGGAAAAAGCATTAACAAAAGCTCTTGACTGTCAAGAATTAAGGTTTGAGGGATGTTTGGATAAGCAAGAGAAAAAGTTCGAAGGATACGTAGGAAAACAGGAGAAAAAGTTCGAAGGATACGTAGGAAAACAGGCAAGAAAGTTTAAGGACTATTTGGGAAAGCAAGAAGAAAAGTTTGAGAGACACGTGGATGCTTTGAATGGAGACTTTGAGAAAAAGCAATCCTTTATGGCTGAGAACTTATTAGCTGTTAGGGAAGACCTCCGATTAGTAAAAGGAGATGTAGGTGCAATGAAAGAAGATATTGAATATATTAAACTTGACATTAACTTGATAAGACAGGATCTAAAAACAAAGATCGGCATCGGCAATAGAGGAAAATTGCCTGTCTAAAATCTGAATTTTGCTTAATACACTCCGTGTCTTAGCTAGGGAATCTGATTGCATCCCGTAGCGCTGTTGCAAGCACATCCGGCGGGATTACAAATATAGCTGTTGGCGGCATTTTCAAACCCCGAAGCCGTAAAGGTAAACGCGGCAGTGGGGGAAGCTCCAGTAATACCGGCAGACCAGGCGGCACCGCTGACACTTGACATGGGGCTATTGGTAGCACCGGGAACAGTCACGGTATAGATCGCTGAAGTGGGAGCTGTTTGCAAAGTGCTGTAATCCTTTGCGGCTGCGGCAGGCGCGGTGCACTTTACAGTAGCGCCACTGCCGGAAACCACCAGAGAGACTGCCGTGCAACCATCTATGGAAGCCATTTCCATAGATTTTTTCAATTCCGTCATGTCAGCTTTCGCTCGGGTAGCGGATGCTTTTTGGCGTACTCCGATCACGGAAAAGATTATGATAGTGGCCAGAATTCCGATTACCGCTATCACTATCAGCATTTCGATTAGGGTGAAAGCCCTGTTTTTGTTCGTCATTTTATTTGATTGGTTTATTTGTTATTTTAAAGTTGTTTACAACAAGATATTTAGTATATTATAAGGTGTAGATACGGATTGTCAAAATTCCGCGTTCGCGTTTGTGTTATTGTTGCCATTCTCACTACTATTGTCGTTAGAATTTATATTTGTATTTTCTGTATCCACGTTATTCTGTTCCGCGTTTGTATTTTCATTTGTATTCACGTTCTCAGTCTTAGCATTGACCCCATCTTCTTTTCCCCCTTCGTAAGGGGGAAACATTTTCGAATTGTTACCTTTGCTCTCAAACACCCCGTTTGTCGCTTCTTGCGCTATCCAATTGAAACTTACGTCGTTTCTGGCGTCTTCGGAAAGTTGGATGGCAAATCCGTTTTTACTCTCGTCTTTCACTTGGTACAAGGCAGGTTCTCCGCTTGGAGCGGCCGTTACCACCGGAGCGGAATCAAAATCATTGGCAAATTTTACTTCCACTTTTTTGTCGCCTTTCTTGATCTTGGCAACGCCGGCCTCACTGCCGTTCGCCGGATGTCCGTTGATGGTTACTTCTTTTTTGAAAGTAACCTTGTCCCAGAACGTCGCTTCCGCGAGGAAATTCACCGTTTTTCCAAAGGTGGTTTTAGCGGTAACGATCAGTTCTTTTACAACGGTAACAATATCGTCTTGAAGTTCCGCCCATGTAGGTAACGCGCCCTCCTCTCCAGAGGGGACTGGTCCTATGTTATCATTGTCACAATTCTTATTTGTCATTCCGGCCGAGCCTGCCCCGTCGGATGACGGGAAGCCGGAACCCACTCCATCGGTATTCGTATTTGAATTTGCATTATTTATTTCCCCCCGATAATCTCCCGCTGTATTTGTATTAATATTACTGGATGGCAAGCCACTATCCCACACCGAATTGGGTGCCGCCAACGAATCCGCACCAGTTGCAGACTTTTGGTTTTCGAGAGCCGTTATTCGCGATTCTATATCCTGTATCCTCCCATCCTGACCCGTGTTGTATGTCGTTGATTGTAAGTCGCTGGTTGCCTGCCCACCGGCCATGAGAGCCAATTGGTTCGCGATTTCGTCTATTTTACCAACTGAGCTTATCTGTGGCTGTTCTTCCCCCATATCTTTGTTTTTAATGTGAATCAAGCTCTCCCCGCTCAATTCCTCCACCACCCGCAGAGCCCTCGTTATGTCGGCGTTGATGACTTTGTTTCCTCTTTCGGAATAGTAGCTCCAGGCCATCTCTTCCGACGGTCCGCCGAGCAATGAGAAATTATGCGGAGACAGGTTGGTGGCGTTGCCGTCCTCGTCGTCGTAATCAACAGCGTAGAGCTGAACCTCATCCGCCGGGGAAGTGGTGGGTGCTACGCCGTTGGCGATAGCAATGGTATTTGTAGCATTTGTTCCGAAAGTAGCGGTGTTCACTCCAAAATTCCCGTTCACCGTCAAGCTCTGGTTCGCCGTCGCCGCGTCGAACACCCCGTACACGAGCGCCTTCGTCCTCCCGTCCGCCTCACTCGCCCTCTTCACATTATCTATGAACAGCTTATTACTGCCCGTTTCATAGTAACCTGCTTGGTAGCCGAGGAAAACATTGTTTGTCCCAGTCGCGTTCGTGAATCCCGCTTGGTATCCCCCGAAGAAGTTATTCCCGCCGGTGGTGGTGCTGTACCCCGTCTGGTAACCGATGAAGGTGTTGTTGGAGTAGGAATTGGCGGCGACGTCGTAGCCAGCCCCATTTCCAATTAGTGTATTATAGTTGCCAGTTTGATTGTAGCTTCCAGCAGAACCTCCCATCGCAACATTTGAAGCTCCTGTTGTGTTTGCTTGCCCAGAATAGTAGCCTATAAAAGTGTTTGTACTGCCAGTCGTGTTTTGATAACCCGAATACTGACCCATCATTACGTTGTTTGAACCAGATGTATTTCCCTTACCTGCCCATCGCCCCATAAAAGTATTGTAGTTTCCGTCTAAGTTAGTATAGCCCGCTTGGCTTCCAACAAAGGTGTTCTCTACGCCAGTGCTATTAGTGTATCCTGAAAGATAACCCAAAAAAGTATTATAACTGGCAGTGTTACTATAACCCGCTTGGTAGCCAATAAACACATTGTTTGTCCCAGTCGCGTTCGTGAATCCCGCTTGGTATCCCCCAAAGAAGTTGTTGCCTCCGGTGGTGGTGGAATACCCCGTCTGGTGGCCGATGAAGGTGTTGTTGGAGTAGGAATTGGTGGCGACGCCTGCTCCCGCTTGCTTTCCAATCAGAACATTATAATTGCCTGTCTGATTAGCAGAACCCGCGTTTACTCCTAAAGCAGTATTCTCTGTACCGGATGTGTTGCTATAAAGTGCGCCGACTCCCACAGCAGTATTGTAATGAGCATTACTAGTGAAAAGAGCGCCGTATCCTACCGCGGTGTTTTGGAAGCCGGTCGTATTTGCCGCCAATGAAGCTCCGCCTAACGCTGTATTATAGTAGCCATAAGAAAGGGCGGTTCCCGCACCCAATCCAATGAGAGTATTGTAATACCCGTTTATGGATGCATCGTGTATAAGGCTTCCTCCCCCGTTTCCCACAACAATATTGCCCGCGAGCGAACCGTTGCCTCTGCTTAGAACTTGGTCTGTCCCGATCTTGTACACCCCGCTCGTCCTTACGTTGCCGGTTACTTCCAACGCTTCGTTGGGAAGACTTCCTGACATTCCTACCCCTAAGCCATTCTCGATAGTAATTTTATTACTGCTATTATAGGCTTCCAGCAAAGTTCCTTGGGAATTTTTCAAAGCCCAATCTGGGTCTGCTCCATATGTAACTTGCTCCCACCATAAACCAGCGTCTCCAGAAGTTTGTAAATTCAACCACTTATCGCCATTAGCTGAAACCTTTAAGTCCAGCTTTGCTCCCAAGCTGTTCGTCCCGATTCCCACCCGGTTATGTGTTTGGTCCACGTAGAGAGTGTTGCTTCCAACGTTCAAATCACTCGATAAATCCCAGCTGCCACCGGTGGGCATTCTGGCGACAGCAAGATTGCCGGAAGAAATGTCCGAAGCCGACACCGTTTCCAAATCTCCCAAAGAAGAGCTTGTTTTTGCGACATCATCCCACGCGATGGAACCGAACACCACCTCCGAACCGGAAACCTTGAGGTATTCGCCGTCACTTCCCGAATAGCTGTCGGGAGTGTCGGTGAGTTCGAGAAATGTATCATATCCGGCTACGGCAGTTGAAACGGTGCTGTCCACATACAGTTTGTTGACAGCCGCCGTATTGGATGAAGGAGCGGAAGAAACGGTCAGATTGGTAAAGGATCCCGTAGTGCCGGTTAAACTTGAAAAGCCGGCGGTGCCGGTAACCGAAAGACTGCCGGTAACCGTTGAATCGGTGACATTCACGGTTCCGGCGGTGATTGTGCCGGATACGGTCGCGTTGGTTGAAGTGATCGTGGTTATCGTTCCGGTGGTAGCGTTGGCGGCAGCTACGATTAAATTATTAACGCCAGCGATATCTCCATTATCCATATTTAAACTGTCGCCGGAATTTACGGGAGATATCGTCGTTCCCGACCTCTCCAGAAAAGCAGCCGTTCCGACAAGGTTGTCCACATACGTCTTATTCGCCGCGTCGTTGTCTTGAGTGGGGCTCGCGACATTCACAATCTTGTTGCTGGCGTTGTCTGTGCCGGAGTCGGCATAAAACGTCCCTTTCACTTCCGCATCGCCGGATACGACGAGGTCGTCACTGGCATTTACCCCGTGGGACGATCCGCTCGCACCGATCGTTACGGCCGACGCCCCGTGCAATTGGTGGACATACAGGGAATTCCACGATTTGCTGGCGGAGCCGAGATCATAGGCGGTGTCCGATTCCGGCACGATGTCTTGAGTGGTGGTTAAATTTTTTATGATCAGTTGCCCTTCTACGGTGGCAGCGCCGGTGGTAAGCTGCTGTTCCAGTTGGAGTTTCAAGTCTTTTTGGGACTGAGTGATGGAATCGCCCAGCCGGTCCTTGGTGTCCTTGAGGTCGGTGACGAGATCTTGGTTGGTTTTTATGATGTTATCGGATAAGTTGGCGCCGGTTTTGGTAAGGGCGTGACGCAATCGGGTGAGAAGGTTGGCATTTTGGTCTCCTTGTAGGGACGCAAAATTTTGCGACTCTACGGAAAACACATCCGCCGCGAAATCCGTTATCGGACTGTACGCTCCCGGATAAGCGAAAGCGCTGAAAGCAAAGAGGCAAAAGAATATGATGAAAGTGCGGTAGATTAACTTGTGGATCAATGCGTTAACCCCTCCACCCTCGCCATTTTCGTCATCCTCGGGCTTCCGTCCGAACGGCTGTTCAGCCGGGCGGGTAACCCGATGATCCAGAAAGAATTTAAAAAATCCCTTCATGATTCCCGGCTCGGAGTTTACCCCTTGCTTCGACACGGGGGCTGGAATGACAACACTGCCTCGATAGTGTTTATATGCAACGTAAATAACAGCTCCCGCAATATACAATATTCCGAAGTAGGCCGCCAGCAGGAAGAAGTTATCTAATTCCAAAAGTCTCCCAAACGATCCCAAAGCTTCCAGCACCGGGACCCATGAAGAGGGAGAATATAATATGTAAAACAACAATGTTATCAGCAATAGTCCCAATGTCTCCAGAATCGTATTTCTGCGAATAGAATCTATTTCTGAATTACCAAATCCCAATTTTTTTTGGTCATTAGGATTTGGGATTTCATTGGAAATTAAACTTTGGGATTTGGATATTGTCTGATAGTGTCCCCATGCCGCCATTCCCACAATCACAATCATGGGAAGGAACGAAATCAGAAAATCAACGAAACCCATAAAAAAAATCTGAAGGGATGAGCTTCAGAAAAATAAGGGCCGCGAACGCAAAAAGCCCGTAGTAAATTAATACTTTTTTATTTATACTACTAAGACCCCCCCCAATTTAATCCTTCCAATGATGTTTTTTGTCATTTGGCTTGAGACGGAATTTTTTTGTTTTCTATTTGTTACTTGTTACCCATCACCATATTACTCGTAATTTTAAGTTGAAAATAAAGATTGTCAAAGTTCCTCTTATAAGTTTTTATTTTGGGGACAAAAAAATAAAATAATTTTAAAATATCAAGATGATAAAAAATAATACAAATACCAAGAGTGCGGAACCTGCTCTCGGCTTGCAAAAATCTATTCTTAGGACTTTGGCTTATTACAGAGCGGTTAAAACACCGTTGACTTTGGTGCAGGTGGGGAGATACATGATAGGAATTTCCAATTTCCAATTTCCAATTTCCAATGAAATCCCAAAACCCAATAACCAAAATTATTCATTGTCGGAAATAAAAAATGTGCTTGACGGGCTGAAAGAGAGAGAAATTATCGCGGAGCAGAGAGGACTGTACTGGCTGTCATCGTGCAACGCGAAACGTGAAATGTGTAACGCGAAAAATAATAAACCTCTCCTTCATCCTATCGTAGGGACAGGGGCCCGTCCTGTTCGAGCAAAGGAGGGGACAAAAACCTTGCTAAAATACATTCGGCTCGAAAAGATTGCCCAACGTAAAATAAACATTGTTCGAAAATCCCTTAAAATATTCTCAAAGATACCCTTTCTCCGAGCAATGTTTATTTGCGGCAGCGTGGCACGGAAAGTCAGCCGACCAGAAAGCGACATCGATTTTCTAATTCTAACCAAACAAAACAGGATTTGGATGGTGAGATTTTTTTTGACTGTGTTTTCGTTTTTACTGGGGAAAAAAACGAGAGACGCAACACCACGATTTGCGAATAAAGATTTACGATTTAGAAATCAAATAAAGGCGAAGGAAAAGAAATATCAAAATACCAAGTTGTCAAGTTATAGCCGCCGCGACAAATTCTGCCTCAACCATTACCGCTCCTCCTCTAAATTAAAACTGGAAGATAACCTGCAAGACCTTTATTCCGCCCAGGAATACGCCCGAATGATTAACGTTTATTCCGGCAACCGGATCGACAGAAAGTTTTTCAAAAAAAATAAAAGATGGATGAAAAAATATTTGCCGAATTTTAATTTCACGAAATTGCCATTGTATGAAACTTGTAACTCGCAACTCATAACTTACAACCTGTTTGAAAAAATGCTTTTGGGAAAAATCGGTAATATAATTGAAAAGCTGCTGTATTACCTTCAGGCGAAGAAAATCATGTTAGGTAGAGACGCAAAATTTTGCGTCTCTACGGATAACCGAAGAATTGTCGCCAATGAAAACGTCATAATGTTCCACCTAAATCCCCACTCGCCAATTGTACTCGGTAAATACAAACAAATAGCAGATAATTTATAAATACACGGGGGTTTAGTTCAGGTGCAGAGACCTGAGCCAAACCAAGTAAATAAAAAATAGAACACTATGTCTAAAACAGACGCAAACACTTCCATCACCGCTCCCGATTGCCAAACCGAAGATACCTATCTGGATACAACGCTGCGCCCCAAGGAATTTCGCGAGTATATCGGACAAGATAAAATTAAAGAAAGTCTCGCGATAACAATTGAGGCGGCAACAAAACGGGGAGAGTCTCTGGAACATCTGCTTTTTCACGGCCCCGCGGGACTGGGCAAAACGACGCTTGCCCACATCGTTACCCATGAGATGAAAACAAGCATTAAAGTTACTTCCGGTCCGGCCTTGGAGCGTACCGGGGACCTGGCTTCGCTGCTAACTAATCTGGAAGACGGGGCCATTCTATTTATCGACGAAATCCACCGCCTCAACCGCACTGTCGAAGAAGCGCTTTATCCGGCAATGGAGGACTATCGTTTAGATATCGTAATCGGTAAGGGCCCCTCCGCCCAAGTGCTTCAATTAAATCTTCCCCGGTTCACCCTAATCGGAGCGACCACCCGCATCGGTTTACTCACCAACCCTCTCCGTTCGCGCTTCGGCGGACTCTTTAGACTTAATTTATATTCCCCGTCAGAAATTGAAAAAATTATCCACCGCTCCGCTAACATTTTAGGGATTCCCATAGAAAAAAATGGAGCGGAATTTATTTCCAAATGCAGCCGCTGCAACCCTCGAGTAGCCAACCGCTTGCTGAAAAGAGTTCGCGATTTCGCTCAAGTGAAAGGTAATGGCGTGATCGATGATGCTATCGCTCGAAAAGCCTTACTAATGCTGGAGATCGACCGCTTGGGCTTGGAAAAAATAGATCGCGATATTCTGCGCGTAACTATCGAAAAATTTAACGGCGGGCCGGTAGGAGTGCAAACTTTAGCTGCCGCGCTAGGGGAGGAAGAAGACACTCTTGTCGACGTTTATGAACCGTATCTCATGGAACTGGGATTTTTGACCCGCACCCCGCGAGGAAGAGTGGTAACACCGAGAGGATACGAACATTTGGGAATGAAGTGTGTGGAATCCCTGTTCAAACAATAAACTTCTATTTATCGTTCTACATTTCACATTTTTCATTAATTTCTCATTGGTCATTTTACATTTAGAATTCCCCTGACTTAAAATGATAAATGACAAATGTAAAATGAATGATAAATGACAAATGTAAAATTAAGAAACAGGTTACTTTACTGCTCTAAAATCAAACAAAAAGGTTTTAGCCTGATGGAGGTTTTGATCGCCATCGCCATTTTTATCCTGGCCATTCTCGGCATTACCATTATGACCCAAATGGGCTATAAATATTACAATTTTATCTTCAACCAAGCTGAAATTTTGGACAACATCCAGAAAAGCGTGAACACTATGACTAAAGAAATCCGAAAAATGCGCCAGGCCGACTCCGGCGCTTTTAGCCTTGAAAAAGCCGAGAGTAACGAAATAATTTTTTATTCCAACGTCGACCAAACCGCCGACGTAGAAAGGATAAGATATTTTTCAGATGGCAACTGTTTAAAAAGAGGACTCACAAAACCAGCCGGAACGCCTCCGCGCTATCTTGACGCCAACGAACAAATAAACAATATAAGCTGCAATGTTACCAATAACCCGAGTGAGCCGGTATTCGCTTACTACAACGATTACCCCGGTGCGACGTCTCTCATGACAACTCCCGCCGACCCGCATTTAGTAACGGTAATCAAAATATACCTTAGGATAAGCTCTACCGGTTTGCAGCCAATTCCGATGAGTAAAACAATCTCGGGGTACATCCGGCCGAGAAACGTTAATAAGGAAGAAGATAATTAACGCAATATGAGTCTTAAAGTCGGCATCGTCGGTCTTCCCAATGTCGGAAAGTCCACTTTATTTTCCGCGCTGACCAAAAATGCGGTTGACATCAATAATTACCCTTTCTGCACCATCAAACCCAATATTGGCGTTGCCCCGGTGGAAGACGAGAGACTGGATAAACTGCACGCTTTATACCCGGAAAGCAAGAAGATAAACGCGATTGTGGAGTTCGTTGACATCGCGGGTCTAGTCAAAAATGCCCACAAGGGCGAGGGGTTGGGCAACCAATTTTTAAGCAACGTCCGCAATGTAGACGTGATACTCGAAATCGTAAGGGCTTTTCCCAATGAAGATATCGAGCATGTTGAGAAGAACGTGGACCCCCAAAGGGACATCGGGATAATAAAATCGGAGTTAATATTGTCTGATCTCTCTCTAATAGAAAAGAGGAAAACTAGTCTAAAGAAGGAAAAACGCTCCACAAGCCAAAGCGGGAATATGGCTTCGCCCTTCGCGAATGACAGGGTCCCCGCGGAAATAGAATGGGAAATATTGTCCGCATTTGAGGAAAAATTAAATAGAGAAGAGTGGCTTTATCCCCGCCCGACCCCAGTCCAGAACGATCGTTCCGGCGAAGAACGGTCGTTCGGACAAGCCTTGAAGTTGCCTGACAAGTTGAGACCCTATGCCAAAGAAATTATCAGAAATTTTTCACTGCTGACGACAAAACCTATTTTATATGTGTTTAATGTGGGCAACATACTTGTAGAGACGCAAGATTTTGCGTCTCTGTACAAAAAAGAAGAATACGTCCTTATCGATGCCAAGTTGGAGAAAGAATTAGATGAAATCACGCCCGAAGAGCAAAAGGAGCTCGGCTTAAAAACCCAGCTTGACAATCTTGTACGACGCTCCTACGAGCTGCTCGGCCTTTTGACTTTTTTTACTTCGGGAGACAAAGAAACTCGCGCCTGGGAGGTTGAAAAGAACGCAAAGGCACCCACCGCGGCCGGCGTTATTCATTCCGATTTTGAGAGACTATTCATTTCAGCGAATGTTATCAACTGGCAGACTCTGCTTAAAGCGGGGGCATGGAAAAAAGCCCGCGAGCTGGGCCTGATTAGGCGGGAAGGGAAAGAATATCGAATGCAGGAGGGAGATGTAGTGGAGTTTATGGTTGGAAAATAGATGTTGGAAATTGAATATTTCAATATACGTTCACCCAAATAACCTGTCCCGTAAGATCCATAACGACAGCCAGAATATAGCTTCTCCCTCCAAAATTATGATATACTGAAAATTCCTCAGCATTACGGGTTTCATAGTAGTTGGGCATAGCATCGTCTTTCGCTTGACTCCCGGCGTCAACTAGGACCTTATGTAAAGCTTCGCCGTCCTGTTTATAAATCTTTCTTTTCACAATGTATTTCATAATAAAGGGCGTGCTGCCTGAATTTCCCGCGGATATCATTTTTACATCAGTAAAAACGCCTCCCAAAGCTCTTTTGACAATCTCGTTCACCTGGCTAGTGGTTTGATCTTGAGGTTCAACCTCATCTTCGACAGTAAAAACCGGGTTGGAATCCTCAATTTTATTTTTTACTTCTTTGGCCTGATTAATGGCTTCTTTATCGCCGCTGATATAGCCTCCGAGGTTTTCCCTGATAGTATCGATATTGCCGCTAAAATTTTCAGTGTCAATACTGCAGCTAGAAAGAAAAACAACACTCGCGAAGAAAAAAATTGCCAAACCGAGTATTTTTGCTTGTTTCATTCTATTACTTATAACTTGTAACTTATAACTTATAACACGAGAATACTATAATTCCCAAATCCCCTTTGTGTTACATGTTACACGTTTCACAGTTGCCATCCCGACACTCTTTTTAACCAATTTAGCTTTATCCACAATCAAACTCTCCAACTTTTTTATTGCATCAATGTCGGCTTTCGTTTCCGGGTGTTTCGCTATCATGAACGAGCAACAGTCAGGGTAGGGAACAATTGAGAGTTCATAAGTACCTATGTCTCTTGCCACCTTGATAATTTCTTCTTTATTCATTCCGATTAGTGGTGGCAGAACGGGCAATTTAAGACCTTCGTAAATACACCGGATATTTTCCAGAGTTTGGGAAGCGACTTGGCCAATACTATCGCCGGTAATAATTCCTCCGGCTCCTTCCCGCTTGGCCACTGCTTCGGCAATTTCCATCATGAAGCGGCGATAGACAATCATCCTGAACTCCGCGGGGATTCGAGCGATTATGGTCTTTTGAATCTCCTCAAAGGGCACAACGTAGAGTTGGGAACCACCTTGAACCTCAGTCAGTTTTTTCACGATATTTTCAATTTTGGCGATACCTTCTCTGTTTCCTGACATGCTCCTGTTGAGAATATGCGCGAAAACGATTTTCAGACCTCTTTTCATCGCTAAAAACGAAGCCGCGGGGCTATCAATCCCGCCCGAGAGCAAAGCAACCACTTTCCCCGAGGAACTGACCGGCAACCCGCCAATGCCATTATATTTATCAGTATAAATAAAAACTTCCTTCTCGGTAATTTCTATAAAAAGAGTGGCATCGGGATTTCCCAAATCAACTTTCTTGTTTAATTTGGTGCGAATCAAATCACCTATAATTATGTTAATTTCCGAAGATTTCAAGGAAAATTGTTTGTTTGATCGAATAGTTTTAATCCCAAAAGTTCTAAAATTTTTCTTTGAAAGTATTTTTAAAGCTATTTTTTTAATATTATCAATGGTTTGGGTTTGTTCAGTTCGCATAGAGGCAGGTTCCAAACTTGTCTCTACATTATAAATATTGATCTTCTCAGCGAAAGCGAATGCAGACACTCCCGGAATAAAACTGATCTTCCTAATGTATTCCGCCGGATCAATTTTCTTCTTCATTTCTATGATGATTCTTCCATACCTGCGCTGGACCTTTTTCACTCCATAAAGCAGGCTCGCAAGATTATTTGCCAGTTTTTTCTCAAAAAAAGCGCGGTTCTTCCCTTTGAGACCGATTTCGCTGTAGTGAATAACTATATACATACTTGGATTCAAGTAAAAAAATATTCGAACTTTATAGAACTTGCGCAAGTCTTACTTAAAATTGTTTTTTACTATTTTATATTTACTATTTACTATTATTAAACATACATAAAAAATAAATTCACAAATTGCCATGAATGCTAAAAAAATTCTTCTCGTGGAGGACGAACAAGTTTTAGCTGACGTTCTTATCGCAAAACTGATCAAAGAGGGCTATGAAACCAATGTCGCCTATGAAGGAGAAGATGGGTATAGAAAAATTGGGGAGTGGAAGCCGGATCTCATTCTGCTCGATATCGTGCTTCCCAAAATGAACGGCTATGAGATACTGGAGAAGATGCAAACCGATAATAATAAAACGCCCGTCATAATAATTTCCAATTCGGGCCAACCGGTTGAAATCGAGCGAACGAAAAAGCTGGGAGCCGTAGACTATTTGGTGAAAACCCAGTTCGATCCCACCGAAGTCATCACTAAAGTGAACAACTATTTGAACGAAAACGGGGCTACCGGCACCGGTAGCACCCTGAACCAGACAGCACAAGGCACCGTATCGAGCGGACAAGCCGGAGCCGCGCCCGCGACCTCTCAAACTCCCGGAATCCAAACCGCACCAAGCCAGGAGCCCGAAGCCGTTAAAGTCCTCCTCGTGGAAGACGACAAGTTTTTACGTGATATTTGCGGAACAAAATTAATTAAAGAAGGATTCCAAGTGGTGGAAGCCATTGACGGACAAGATGTGATAAAAACGCTGGAGAAGGAAAAACCCAGTATAATTCTGCTCGATATCGTACTGCCTTCGGTCAACGGATTCGAAATTTTGTCACAAATCCGGTCGCACCCCAACAAAGAATTGGCCGGTGTTCCGGTACTCATGCTTTCCAACCTCGGTCAGGAAGACGACGTCAAAAAAGCCATGGAACTGGGCGCCAGCGATTATATGATAAAATCCAACTTCACTACCCAAGAAATAACGGAAAAAATAAAAAAGACGCTCAAAATACAGTAATCGGCAAATGGAAAATATAATACGAAATTAAATTCGAAACGATCTTCGTATTTTTTATTTTCAAATATACCTACCATTTACCAATTATCACTCACTCCTATGAAACTACTCTTCAAAATCCTAATCTTGTTTATCGTACTCACAATTGGCTGGAAATACTTCCTGAAAAACAGCCAAAAAGAGCCTTTGGTTAGTTTCAGCGATAAAACAGGCGGTTTTTCCGTCAGCATAAGAGAACCGGAGAAAGAGGAATTAAAAGAAATAGTGAAAAGAGTCAAAGACTTAGTGTACCGCGAAGCTACCATACACAACCCTTCCGGTGATATACTGCCGGATAATATTGACAACAGCGTAATCAGGGAAGTGAAAGAAAAGGTGAACTGACCCAGCTAATTTTCAACAGTTACCAATGGATACTGAGATTAATAACCCCCCAAAAAAAGCTCCTTCCATCTCCATCATTCTGCCATGCTACAATGAGGGTCTCAACATCCATCGAAACATTCTCCACATCGAAAAATACCTGCGAAAAAACTTTTACGACATTGAGATAATCGCCGTCAACGACGGCAGCACCGACGACACCCGCAAAGAGTTGCAAAAATTGCGGGAAAATCCCGGAATACTCTTGAAAATTATTGATAAACCTTCCAATGAGGGCAAGGGGGCAGCCGTAAAGAGAGGGATTTTTGAAAGTCAAAAAGATATCGTGATGTTCATGGACGCGGATTTAGCCATTCCCATTGAAGAGTTGCCCGCATTCGCAAAAGAAATAGAGAAGGGAAGCGATATCGTCATCGCTTCCCGTTTTGTTTCTAAAATAAAAGTCCTGGAACCCATTCTTTGGTACCGCGGCATTATGGAAAAAATATTTAGAATCCTCCGAATGATTATTATTAATAATTATGATATCCAAGATACCCAATGCGGATTTAAGGTCTTCCGACGCGAAGCGGCCCTTAAAATTTTCCCGCTCCTTACGGTAGAACGTTTTTCTTTCGACGTAGAAGTGATTTTTTTAGCCAACAAAATGGGTTTCAAAATTAAAGAGTTGCCGATAACCCTGCAAAATCCTCAAGAAAGCCACATTCGCATCGTACGGGATAGTTGGAACATGTTTTGGGATCTGCTTAGGATTAGGTGGAATGAGATGAGGGGAAAATACAACATAAAATCCCAGATCCAAGGTTTAAATAACAAATAAAATCCCAAAGCCTAATTTTTAGATTTGAGATTTCGGATTTTATTTGAGCGGGTTTAAGTTTTGGTTTCGGGATTTATTCATGATTCATTATTCATGACTCACAATTCAATTATTCTCAGTGCCGATGACTTCGGCAAATCCGAAATCGCCAATAAAAATATTTTGAAGTTGATAAAACTGGGAAAAATCCAGCGGGTTTCGATTATGGTGGATGGAAACGTAAGTAAAAAAGAAATAGATAAATTACTAAAATCAAAAATTAAACTTGATATTCATTTGGGACTGCCCCAAAATAATAAAAATTTTCCCAATAGCAATAAGGGTGTTCTATTCCGTACCGCGCGGTTCGTTATGTTTTACCTAACTGGACGAATCAGCAAAAAAAAAATCGAAGCAGATTGGGAAAACCAAATAGTAAAATTCAAAAAAATATTCAGGAAAGCCCCTGACGGCCTCAATTCCCATGAACACGTTCATTTTTTTCCGCTTTTTTTCAAAATTGCGTTGAAATTATGTGAAAAACACAAGATTCCGTATATTCGCCTTGGCAAAGGTAGAGACGTAAAATCTCGCGTCTCCACAAAAGCGATAGCTGCCATACTAAGCATTCTGCGTCAAATCAATAAAAAATATTTTTACCAATATCTACCGTGTAGAGACGGGATATACTTCATCTCTACCTCAGATTATATGCTTAGCCTGGATTGGCTCGATAATCTGGAAAAGCTCCCTGAAAAATTGCCCGCCCCGTGCCATGACGATACATGGCCCTCCGGCACAATCGAAATTGTCTGCCATCCAGAAAGGGAAAAAGAATACAAACAACTAAAAACTTACGCCTTACGATAATTTTTCTTTATATTTCCACCTGAAATAACTCAACTTCACTATTTCGCTTACTATAAAATAGCCCGCGACCAGCACTAAAATTGTCGCGAAAACGAGAACCGAAGGAGCGGTCAGATGAAATACGTTTGCCCCCAAATCAGTGAACAGTAAAGCTATAGTAACAACAGTCGTTAATATAGACAATATAATTAAAGGCAAACTGGGAGCTTTAGCCCGGAAAAAAGCGAAGCGAGTTCTAATTATAAATATGAGCGCGATTTCCGTAAGAATCCCTTCGGTGAACCAAACCGTTTGGATCATGGACTCGCCTGAATGTCTGAATAGGGCAAAGATAATCAAATCCGCGATGGAATTAATAATAGCCAAGGAAACAATGAGGCCTATAAATTTATCCAATTTATAGGCTTTGGGTTTTCGAAGTTCGCCGGCATCCACACTGTCAGTCGCGACTGCTATCAGGGGGAAATCTGACAACAAATTCACCAAAAGGATTTGCACCGGCCGCATCGGAATAAAATTTACAAAAAGGGAAATAGCCGCGATAGAGTAAAAATTGCCAAAATTAGCCGCCAGCGTGCATTTTATGTATTTGTTAATATTAGAGAATATATTCCTGCCTTCCTTAATTCCGTTTACGACCACCCTTAGGTCTTTTTCGAGAAGAACGATATCGGAAGCTTCGCGCGAAATGTCTACCGCCTCCTTGACGGCGATACCGACATTCGCTAATTTTAGCGCCGGGGCGTCATTCACTCCTTCTCCCAGAAATCCGACTTCAAATTTCTTCTGCAAAGCTTTGATTACTTGAAATTTCGTTTTCGGGGAAATCCGGGCAAAAACAGAGAATTCCTCGCAAGCCTGATCGAATTTCCTTTTGGGCATCGAGTCCAGCTCTTCCCCTAAAATAACCTTGTCAGGATTACGGATAAGTCCGACTCGACGGGCAATCTCACCGGCCGCCTCTTTGCAATCCCCCGTAATAATTTTAATCTTCACCCCCATTTTTTTGGCAAGATCTATAGTTTCGCAAGCAGTTTCTTTCAGCGGATCCTCAAAAGAAAAGTAGCCAACGAAGATGAGCCCGTTTTCGTCCTTTTCTGATATTGTTTTTTTGCCGGCGCTCACTATCTTATAGGCCACGGATAAGACTCTCCTCCCCTTTTTCCCTTCCCTCCTGAACTCTTTTATTATGGCCTCTTGACTAATTTTCCCCTCTATCTTTTTACAATATTTTAAAACCACTTCCGGCGCTCCCCTCATAATAAAAAGACGGGTTTTATCCGGATTCTCGACCAGCATGTCTCCCCTCATTTTGGAATGATCGAAGGATATCTCGGCGAGATACCTAAATTTTTCAAGGTTTTCTCTTTGCTTCTTAGAAATTTCTTGCATTAGAGAAAAATCAAAAGGGTTGAGAGCGGACTCTTCTTTGTTTTTTATAAATCTTGAAGCGGCCACTCCGTAAAGCAAACATTTCTCCTTATCACTGGCAAAAATTTTTTTAAGCGCCAGTCTGTTTTCGGTTAACGTGCCTGTCTTGTCGGTACAAAGAATCTCTATATTGCCCAGATCCTCCACCGAAGAAAGTCTTTTGGCCACCACGTGCTGTTTCGCCATTCGAAGCGCTCCTTGGGAAAGCGCGAAGGTAACAACAGCCGGCAGAGCCTCCGGCAAGATGCTTACGACCAACGCCACACAAAAAATAGTAAAGTCGAAAACACTTTGCCCCCCCTTGATTAGCAAATTTAACAGAAAAACTATGATTATCGTCAAAACAACTATACGGAGGATTATTTTGGAAAACTTCAATAAATCTTTTTCATAAATGCTCTCGCGACTGGTTTCCAAAACCATCCTGGTAATATCGCCTATAAAAGTGTTATTGCCCGTCCCCACCGCAACCCCTTCTCCTCTCCCGGACATGACCGAAGTTCCGGCAAAGGCGATATTTTTTGCCTTGAAAACTTCTTTTGTTTTTCTATTGAGCGGAGCGGAAATTTTTGATGAGGGCTCGGATTCACCGCTTAGAACAGATTCGTCGAGTAATATATTTTCCGCCTTTATTATTCTGAGATCCGCCGGAATAATATCCCCTGATTTTAAGATAACAAGATCTCCGGGAACCAAGTATCGCCTTTCTATCGTTTCTTCCCTGCCATTACGGAGTACTTTCACTTTTACCGGAACGTAGTCTCGGAGCAGTGTTACAGCTTTTTCCGCTCTGTATTCTTGGAAAAATCCTAAAGTTACATTAACCGCTACAAAGCAGATAATGACAATACTGTCAATTCTTTCGCCGATAAAGAGCGATACAATGCCGGCAATAAATAACAGATAGAAAAAAGGGGATCTGAACTGCCGCGCAAAAATTTTAAGTGCGTTTAGTCTTCTCGTGGAAATTTCGTTTAAACCGTGGATACTTTGCCTTACTTTGGCCTGCACTTCCGTAAGCCCCTTGGGCGAACTTACCAGTTTAGTAAAAGTATTTTTTACGGTTTTGTTTGTGTATTCTTGAAAAGACATGTAACTTGTAGTTTCACGTTTCAAATAATAGTACCGCTCCCAGCGCGCCGCCAAAACGGCCCAGCCGACTGAAAATTATTCTTGTTTTGCGTGCTTCTTCGGAAATAACGTATTTTTCTATCCCATTCTTTATGCCTGGAAAGATAAGCTCTTTGGCCGAAGCAAGCCCGCCACTGATTATAACTGCTTCCGGATCGAAAGAGTTAATTATATTGGCTATCCCAACACCTATATTCTCCCCTAGAACTTTAAATACCCGAGCCGCTCTTCTGTCGCCGCGGCCAGCCCTCTGCCTTGCCTCGGAAAAGCGAATGCCCAGCTCTCCTTGGATAAACTTATTAGCACCCACATCTTCCCAGTGGGTCTTCCCCTCAAGATTGACTATTGTGTGCCCGACTTCTCCAGCCGAACCGTGATAGCCAGTGATCATATCTCCGTTGATCATAAAAGCTCCGCCTATACCCGTTCCCAACGTCAAATAAAATATGTATTTATATTTCCTGCCTTTGCCTATCTTCGAATCGGCAAGCAGAAAACAATAGGCGTCCCTTTCTATTTTCACCGGGTAAGGGGCGAGCTTTTTCTCAAATATTTTTTGAAGATTTTTCCCGCTTAGATAGAGAATATTATAACTCAACAGCATCTTTTCCCTTTTTTTATCCAACGCTCCTGCAATAGAAAATCCGATACCCGCTATCGACATCGATCTGTTTGTCAGTACAAAATCGTTCTTTATTCCCGTTACGACTTCAATCAGATCCCCAAAATTATCCGGCAAGCGTTCGTACCGAGTGCCAATAATTTTATTTTTGCTAACCAAAGCGGCTTTTACACTGGAACCGCCAATGTCGAAACCAATGAAATACATGAATTACGATTTACGGATTAAGATTTATGATAAAATTCAGCCTTTTTATTTTTATTTGCTTTGGATTATCCGCTTAGCGTAGTCCCAATATCTCGAATCTCCCTGCACTGTTTTCATCCACCACCACCATTCCGCTCCCCAGAGATAGATATCCGGAAATCCCACAAGCTTTGCATATTCGATGTTTTTTTGGAGTTGCGCAAAATTCATGGTTTTCATCTGCTCTTCTACAGTTATATCATACAATAAATTTGGTCCCCATGGTTCGGCCTGCAGTTCCGAAACAATGATTGGTTTTCCGGGGTAAAGCAATTGCACTATGTTAGCTTTTATCCAAAAAAATCTGGGCGGCAGGTGATATTCCCAATAGCCTACTTTTTGACTGTGTACAATCAAATACATCGTCGTACCAAAAATATCCGCCCGCTTGGCCGCCTGAACCCAAGCACTCAACTCGCCGCTATCGGTAACCACAATTGGGTGATTGGGATCCAGAGATCTGACTTGGGATATCTCCTTGTCCAAGAAATCACCTCCCATAAGCGGACACTCGCCGAAATTTAAAAACGGCTCGTTCTCCACCTGCCAAGCGTACAGATTTGGCTTGTCTCTGTAATGTTCAACTATCCGGGCGACCAAGTTGATAACTGGAGCTTTCTGGCTATCCAGATTACTTTTGTTCACCCAGTCAGGAAGATTGCATTCCGGCCAGCGTGGAGTCTTGCGGCCAATCACTAAAACCAGCTTAATATCGTTCTTTTCGGCTTCGGAGACCATCCAGTCATAATCGCTGAAATCAAATTTCCCCGGTTCCGGCTCCACATCCTGCCAATAAACAGGCAAACGCAGATATTCCGGTCGAAGATCATTAATAATCGCCAGATAAGTCTCCCGCCAATCCAAACCCATTTCCTCACTGAAAATGCGGGAATAAGCTACTCCCCAATGAAAATTGTCGGCTACGATCCCGCTCGGTCTGCGAATTAAATAAAAAAATATTGCCAGCAGAATGGCTACTATTGATAAAATTATTATTAATATCTTTCTTTTTGTTTTCATTAAAATTATAATTACCCATTGCTTCTACAATGCGATTATCGCCAGCCCCAACCCTATTAACACAACCGCGAATATTTTTTGTGCGATGGCTTTCTTACCTATCGCTTCGGTAAGTATAGTTGGGTACTTTTTACTTAGAAAAGCAACAATTACCAAAAGAAACAAGTATTGAATCCCTTGCATCGCGTTTGTTAAAGTTACGCTTCCCAAGGATATGGCGTAATTAAGTAAAGCGAAAGCAACTCCGGAAATTGTCTTGTTGGCAAGAACAAGTCCGCCGGCGCTTATTTTGAGCTCCTTAGATTCCCCAAAAATCAAACGCCGATTATTTTTTGGAACAAGAAAGAGAAAAGTAGCTAAGAAGCTGCCAATCCGGGTCCAAACAAATCCGGAGACAAACGTTCCCTGATTAAAAACGTGTTTCAAAAGAACATAATAAATACCAAAAGCGAGAGCGGAAAGAATAGATATCCCAAGTATTTTGATCGCCCTTCTCTTTTTCTGCAGCCATCTCGTCCCATCAATTTCAACTGAAATCAAAATACCGCCCGTCATGAGAAACAAGAGAGCTAATGTTTCCCGCCCGCCGAAACGCTCCCCCAAAAATAAAAAAGAAAGCAAAAAAACAAAGATCGGCGTTGTCGCGCCGATGATCGGCCCCACACGGGAAGCCTCGTAAGCAAAAACGGCTTTATACATAATAAACAGCGCCGCCATAAACACGCCTCCCACGACAACACCGGTCATTATATTTTTGATACTGAACGACACTGTTCCAAAAGGCGCGAATACCAGTCCAAATATGCTCAACATCCCCATATAAAAACAATAAACCACCGGATGGGGTAGGGACTTGTTTAGAATTATTTTATCCAGAGTGAGATTAAGGGAAATCAAGAAATAAGCCGCAAGGGCAATAAGAAGCCAAGTCACAATAGAAGTTTAAAATAAAAGTGGACAGCGTTCGCTTTGCATATCCTCGCATATTGTAACGCACTTTTTCGTACCGTTCGCTCCATGGTTTTGTAATCAACTTCCACCAACCCGAACCGCGGCCAAAAACCTTTATCCCACTCGAAATTATCCAGCAACGACCAGTAGAAATATCCTTTTACGTCAACCCCTTCAGACATTGCTTTGTGCGTCCAGAATATATTTTCTTTAATAAACTTGCCTCTTGCTTTGTCTTCTTTATCAGCTATTCCATTTTCAGTAATATAAATGGGTTTATTGTAGCGTTCTTTCAGAATTTTTAAAACACGGTATATGCCCTCCGGATAAACATACCAACCGAGATCGGAAATCCAATCATTAGGGTTTTTAAGCCGAACAAAAGGATATTTTCTCTCCGCGTTAGAAGACCTGAGCGACATAGAAAATTTAACTATATCAGTAAAATAATAATCCAGCCCGATGAAATCCCCGTAATTTTTTATCCAATTCGTGGTATAGATATCGCCAAAATAGTAGATAATTTTGGTAATTAGCTGATCAAAGGGATTGTATTTATTATAAGGTCTGTAATAATGGTAAAGGGAAGTACTGCCAACCCGAATGTCATCTCCCAATTTTTTATGCAGAAGAATATAAGATTTTTTGCAGACCGATATCAGATTATTCATGACTTTCCATGCGCTAAACAAATTCTTTTTCTCCGGCGGAAAAACACCCATTACATGGCCCCAAGCTACCGTTATTGATGGTTCGTTTATCGGTATCCAGAATTTAATATCCTTGCCGAGCTCTTCCGCTATTTTACCGACGTAGCGTAAAAAATATTCGATTGTTTTTTTATTCTCCCAACCGCCGATATCTCTAATCCAAACTGGATTAGTCCAGTGCCAGAGAGTAACAAAAGGTTCAAGGCCGCGTTCTTTTAACGCTAAAATAACTTTCCGGTAGTGTTCGATTTCTTCCTCATCAAATTTTCCTTCCTCCGGCTCAACGCGCGACCATTCAATAGAAAAACGGTGAGCGTTGTGGTCCAAGGACTTAGCGATATCGAAATCCTCCTCGTAGCGGTTATAATGGTCACAGGCCCGGCCGCTTAGGTAGCACTCCGGCGTCAGCATCTCGGGAAATTTTTCTACCTGCCAATCCTGCCATTTATTTCTGGCTTCTTTGGTTAATCTTTCGGCATTTTTTTTCTCCCACTCCGACCAATCGTTACGGTTGTTTCCTTCGACTTGATGGGCTGAAGTGGAACTGCCCCAATAGAATCCTTTTGGAAATTTTAGCTCCATATCATTTGTAATATTTCTGAACACTCCCCGATCTTGTTAAGAAAACCCCACGGAGTTCGAGCGAGCACGGTGCCTCGCCCATCGCGATGGGCGAGACGAGTTCAAACGAGTATGAGCGCGCATTCTACGCTGGGAAATGCGACGCGTGTTTTCGTGCAAGATCAGTAAGCGTAATTGTAATTCAGTTTATTTACATAAATTTACCGTAACGTAAACGCCGTCTTCACCGTCACCATAACTTCTTTTTGGATGCTGCTCGTATCATAAGCCCCGTAATCGGAAACCTCCACCGAATTAATCGGCAGAACCTGCACCACTCCCACCCCGGCGGATTTCAGCGCGCCCACTTTCCTGCCGCTGTTTTTGGCTATCTCGTTCGCCCGGACTTGGGCATCTTTAACCGCGTCACCCAGCATCTGGACCCGTAATTCCGGCAGCTTGGAGTAGTAATATTCCACCGATTGAGTGGAAAAGATGACTCCCTGATTAATCAGTGGCTGAATGTTTTTGGCTAAAGCCGTTATTTTATCGACATTGCCGGATTGAACCTCCATATTTTGCCTTAAAACATATTCTTTCACGTTTTCAGCGCCATCTCCGTAGTTATTATTGCTATAGACCCGTTCCATAGTAACTGGCGAGATGCCTAAATCTTGTTCGGTAATACCTTGATCTTTAAAGAATTTTTTTACTATTCCCAGATCCCGATTCATTTGGTCATATCCCGAGGGCAAATCGGTCGTTGGAATCGTACGGGAAAAATTACTGGTCCATTTTACCGTATCGGAAGTTATTCCCTGTTTGGTTGATCCGGTAACGGAAAGAGTGTCTTCGACACTGCGGGTTTGGTAAAAAGCCCATGAGAATATGGCGGACGCCACTATTAGGCTGACACCAACGACTACCCCCGGATGGGGCATTTTTTTACAATCGCACATTTGTTTTGAGTCCATATTTTTATTAATTAAAAATTTTTAATTCTCAATTGTTTATCTTACTATATAGTCCGCTCTTTCAATCATTTTTTGGGGTATTTCCATGCCAATCTCCTTGGCAATCTTGAGGTTGAGGGCGAAAAACCAGCGGCGGGGCTGCTCAAAGGGAATATCGGAGGGGCTTATGCCTGACAAAACTTGGTTGGCGATAAGCGATGTTTGTTTTCCAAGATCAACGTAATCCACCGCGTAGCCCATAGTTGCCCCTTTATCTACCTCCCCTTTTGAAAGAGCCATATAGGGAATCCTCAGCTGGTCGGCATATTGAATGATCGTATCCATCGCGGAACTAACCATCGAATCGCCCGGATCCATCACGGCGTCAACTTCGCCCGGCTTCAGGTTTTTAAGATAGCTCTCGATATCTTCCTTTTTGGCGATTTTTTGTGGAATAATTTCCAGATTTAGCTCTTTTCCCTTCTCCATAATTTTTTCCGTGCAGGGCCCCGCGCTCTTGTCTTCAGGACGATAAAAGACCAGCACCTTTTTCGCTTTAGGCGCCACTTCGCTGAGAACTTCGATTCTCTTGGGCGCGATTTCAACGTAAGCGCAGCTTGTTCCGGTCAAATTGTTGCCCGAGCTCTGGACGCTCTGGACGATGCCGGCTCCGATAGGATCGGCCACCATAGAGAATACCACCGGGATATTTGTTCCCCGTGAAATTTCTTTCACCGCGAGCGTCGCCGGCGAAGTATTCACAAAGATCATGTCGGGTTTAAGATCGACAAGCTCCTTCGCATAGACTTTCAGCTTTTCCAAATCACCCAAAGCGTCTCTATAGATATAGATGACGTTCTCTCCGTCTCGGTAGCCAAGCTCTTCCATACCCGCTTTGAATCCGTCCATATTTTGGCTCACTATGGGAGCCATTTGTAAGAGACCGATTTTAAAAACTTTCTTTTCGCTTAGCGGCTGTTTAATAACGGAACGCTGCCAGATAATTACGCTCCCCACCACGGCAAGACCGATCGCGAGAACGGTAAAGGCAAGAGCTGCTTTTTTCATTGTTATTTATTTTACTTGTTATTTTGTATTTTACATTCAAAAAACCCGAAAGCGAAAATATTAAATGACAAATGTTAAAATTAATTATTCCTGTCTAACGGCAAGGAGAATGCCACCTCCGTCCCTTTCCCTTCTTCGCTGCTAATGAAAATCTTGCCGCCGTGCTTATCAATAATATTTTTTACGATAAATAAGCCTAAGCCCGATCCTTCGGTTTCCATTTTTACCACGTTGGCTGACCGGAAAAACTTGGAAAAGATCCTTTTTTTATCCGCCTCCGGTATGCCTATGCCGTTGTCTCTTACTCTAACCTCAAAACTGCCGTTCAGAGTCTTTAAAATAATTTTTATCTCGCCGTAATCAGGAGTATATTTTATCGCGTTATCGAGAATATTCTGAAAAGCCAGCTTGATTTTTTCTCTGTCCAAATAAAGCTCCGGCAGCGGCGTTTCTTTATCCAACGTTATTCTTAGATGTTTTTTGGCTATCAGGCCCTCAACACCGGTAATTACATCATTCAACACTTCCTGAAAACTGGATTTTGAGAAGACGAAGCCGAATCTGCCCTCCTCAATGCGAGAAACGTTAAGCATGTCATTAACCAAGATAATCATCCTCTCGTTACTTTCATAACCCTTGCGAAGAAAATTGGCCTGTTCCGGATTAATTTTACCCGCGTCCTCGTCAAGAACCATTCCGACAGCCCATTTTATCGCCGAAAGAGGAGTGCGAAGCTGGTGAGCCACGATGGAGATAAAGTCGGATTTCATCCTGTCAACCATTTTTTCCCGAGTTAGATCGTAAAATATCTTCATGTGCCCGTAACAAATCCTGTTTTCATCGCAAACCGCGCGGGTTATGACTTTATAAATAAGCTCATTGCTGAAACTGCCGGTAAGAGCTGATTCCGGCAAAATTTTTTCTCCCGTTCTGTTTCCCACCACCACTTCTTCCACCGTGGGAAATCCCCTATTGTCTCTTTCGGATTCCTTAACTTCGAATTTAACCGGAATTAGTTTTCTAAAGTCGGAGAAGGAGAACCGGCCGTTTTTGGTTTCCGTTCTTTTGCCCAGATCTCCATCGGACAAATTAAAAACCTTTTTCGCGGCCGCGTTTAATAAAATAATGTGCCAGCTGCTATCCACCACGATAACCGGATCGATGAAATTAGCGATGATCGAATCGGTCTTATTTTTCTCATCCTCCGCCCGCTCCTTGGCAATTTCCAGAACATACTGGCTGCCCATGAGCTTCTGGTTGGCTTTTCTCAATATCAAGATAAGCCAAGAGAGAATCGCAATAATTGCCAAGTTACCAACCAAAAAAATGATCAGCCATTTACTGACTTCCCGAAGCGGCGCCTCTATTTCAGAAGCGTCTTGCTCCACCAGTACTCCCCAGCTCATTCCTCTGATATTAAGAGGAACGGCTATCCCCAAAACTTCGACATTGTTTTCATTTAAATAGTGTGCCTCTTTGTCTTCCGAGACGGATCTGCTAGCGAGGCTGTGTTCTGCCATTCCAGACATTTCCACCGTTCCGTTCGTATCACTTTTTTTAAAATTGCTTTTATTTTTTGACAAAGCCGGCTTTACGGGAGGCAGGTTGAGCAGATTAACTTTTTTCAGCACTCTCGATGGTTTAGGGTCGGCCACCAACATGCCTTTATCGTCAAACACCGATATTCTGCCCGTACTTCCAATTTTCATTTCCAGCGCAATTTCCCACATACCGCGTAAAAAATATTTGCCTTGAAGTACCGATTGGGGTTCTTCATGCCCCAAGTTTCTGACAGGGGTGGTAATTATCACGTAAGGCTCCATGTTGGAAGAATAATTGACCCGGCTCATATAAGTCTCCCCTTGCTTCGCCTTCTCGAATTGCTCAAGATTTGAAAAATCTTTTAAATCAGCAACGCTGGAAGAAGTTTCCCGCGAATACTTGTTTTTTTCCTGTCCGTCCAGATCAATTATGGAAATCTCTCGGGTATGGTTGTTTTTTTTGAGAAAATCTTCAATAAAAATCTCCGCTTGCGGAGAGTCTAGTCCTACAGTCACCACGTTGTGCGCCAGTGACTCCACTATATCTATTTCAGCGTTGGCTTCCTCCTCCATCATGCCGGCCGCGTGGTGGGCTTGGGAATACTCATATTCGATGGAGCTATTACGAAGGCTGGCGGCAAAACCTCGCAGCCAAACCACGTTCACCTGGAAATTAATAATGACTATACCGATAATGGCTGTCAGAATAACCAGATACAGAAACCTTATGTTTTCTATGCCTTTGGTTTGTTTTTTGTCCTGGTTTTTTTTATCAGAATTCATTTATATTGGGACAATACGGTAATAAGATAATCCGGAATATCCACATTATTAATCCATTACCAGATTACTTTTTTGATATAATCCCATGAAACTATTGCATTTACAATATTTTACTGCTACTGTTTATTCGCATCTTTAGCAAATGTTTCACTCCCATCTGGTTAAATCTAATTAATTAGTGTGGAGCTAAGAGCAGAGGTCGACTAAAGAGTTTTATCAAATCAATCACTCACAATGAGCCAAAAATTATATGTAGGCGGCATTCCCTATAGCTCCACCGAAGACGAAATAAAAGGTACTTTTTCTGAAGCTGGCGAAGTGGTCTCCGTGGCGATTATCACCGACCGTTACACCGGTCGATCCCGCGGATTCGGTTTCGTAGAAATGGGAAATGAAGAAGACGCCAAAAAGGCGATTGAATTGTTTGACGGAAAAGACTACCAAGGCAGAAAACTGACCGTCAACGTCGCCCGACCCCGCGAAGAAAGAGGCAACGACCGAGATCGAGGATAAGCCCCATTCTTATACGGAGTTCAAACGACCCTCCGCCATTGGCGGAGGGTCGTTTTGTTTTTAGTTCAGTTTGACTTTATGACTTTTTGACTTTATTAATGTATTAATGAAGGTAACTATACACAAAATTGTAATCTGGTTTATTTTTCTATCTCTTTCATTCCAACTAAACTTGTGCATCGCTCGCGCGGACGATTCTTTTCGTTTTGTCACTATCTCCGACTCGGAGAATTATAAAAGCGGTTTCAACTCGGAGTTAAACACTGTTTTAGACAAGGCTAAGGACCAGAATCCTAATTTCGCGGTGTTCACCGGAGATATCCTGGCAACCGGAGGCAAAGACCTAACAGTTTACCGTAGTTGGGTTTCCACGGCAAAGAAAATCATGGAGGAACATTTTGATAAGTCCTATATAGTTTTTGGCAAACACGATGTCGAATGCGGGCTATCTTGCGTTAATCTTTGGACAAAAGCTTTCTGGGGCAAAAGTTTCACCGCCCAAAGTAAAATAAAATTATATCATTCATTTGACTATCAAAATACCCACTTTGTTCTAATGTCCTCCGACTATCCATTGAAACACAATATCGACAATATTCAACTCGATTGGCTGGAAAAAGACCTCGCCGCTGCAGATAAACCCAATAGAATAGTCATCACTCACGTCCCGCCAATTATTTTCTTTCCCCAATCCGCCAAGGAATGCCATGACATGAGCTGCCACGAAACCCAGCGGCGGCGCTTTATCCAGATTCTAAAAAAATATAAAGTGGACTTGGTTATTTCCGGCCACGAGCACGTTTTCAGTAATAAAATTTCCGAAGGTATAGACTATATTTTAAGTGGCAACACCGGTAACGGAAGCCGGTATGGCGTCAAGAAAGAAGACATTTTTTGTTTGGTCTCGGTGGAAGGAGAAAAAATCATTCTGAAAGCCATAAAAAGTAATGGCAGCGTGAAGAAAGAGATTAGAATAAAATAGTAATATTGTACGACACCCATATTGACAGATTTAATTCTCTTTCGGCTTTCCGTTTTCCACGTCCAGATTCAAAAACTCTTCCACGCTATCCAATTCTTTTTCGTCATGCCTCATTCTCCGGAAGAGCCAAAACCAAGCGGAAGCCAGAGCAAAAACCAAAACCACTCCCGCGACGATTATAACCAAAACCAAATATTTTGTGTCTCCAAGGTTCGACTTAAAAGATCCCCAAGCAGTATCAACCGAACGACCGGAAATTATAATATCTTCGCATTGCTTAACATAAGAATCCAAATACACGTTTATGTTGAAGCTGTCATTTCCTTGCTTGGCCAGATTAAAATCCGCCATCGCTTTTTGGCACTGGTTCTTTTTTAGAAAGGCAAGTCCGGAGAGAAAATATTTGTTGTAGCCGCCGGATTGGTACATTATTTTATCCGATGATAATTCTCCCGTTATTTTACTTTCCGATATAATATTCTTGACTGTATCAATGGGGATAGCGAAAGCAAAACTGTCTCCGTCCTGTTTAGTAAGATCATTGGTAATAAAAGTCACCAAACCTACTACTTTTCCTTGTTCATCCAGTAGTGGCCCGCCGCTGGACCCCCGAGAAATTTTGGCATCCGTCTGAAAGATCTTGAAATCCTTGTTCATTGAGTCTTTTGTAGCGCTGATCGTGCCTTGGGTAAAAGTTGGCTCTAACAAGTCTTTTTCACTCATTTCCGCCGTGGACGGATAACCGAAAATATAAACCTTTTTGCCGGTAGAGACACCCAAAGACGACCCTAAATCTATGGCAGGAAGGCCTTGCTGGTCAATTTTTAAGAGCGCCGCGTCTCGGCTGTCGCGAAAAAAATTATCGTTCACGCTTATTACGCTCGCCGAGAAACTGTCGCTAATTAATTCCTCCAGGGTCTCTTTTTTTGAAGAAGGATTTAACACCGTTATGGTCTTTTCGATGTCAAACTTACTCTCGCCCAGAATAAAATCCGCTATCTTCTCGCCGAACTTGGCCATTTCTTCTTGGCCCTTGTTTTCGCTTACACTTTTAGCTTCTTCTTCGTTCAGTTTAGCGTACCCGTCGTCAATAGCTTGATAAATATAATCTGAAACAATCAAGTTCTTGATTGTTTGATAGGAAACAACGTGCGAATTGGTCATAACGTATCCATCGGGAGTAACGATTATCCCCGTTCCCGTCAGATATTCGTCAATTTCAACCTTCTGCGGCTGGAGGTCTTTTTTTACCATTACCGACAAAGCCTTAAAGTCGATGTCAATGGCCGGAATTTCCGCGCTGCCTTTAACGCGTTGGACAATTTTAACCACCGAGGGTTTCGCAAGATCAGCCGCTTCTTTTTGAGTGAGGGTAAATTCCTCGGCCGAAGCGCTTCCGGCCGCGAATAATCCGCTTGCTAAAATTATCGTAAAAACCAAATTTTTGTATTTTTCCATTTTTATTTTTTGTGGGAGCAGGGTGCCGCCTTTCGTGGGGAGCGGGATTCCTACTGTATTAGCAAAGCGGTAATAATATTGTAAGAATATCAATATATAATATCTTAAACAAACGGTGAGCTAAAATCCGTAAATCTTAGCAAGGCTTTATCCTTCTCAGAAATAATTGGTCTTTGGGTCGGCCAATCGATATTTAAAGTTGGATCGTCCCAAATTATGCCCGAATCGCATTCCGGACTATAGAATTCATCCACCTTGTATAAAAATTCTGTTTTGTTCTCCAATGTGCAAAAACCATGGCCAAAACCTCGGGGCACGAAAAGCGTTAAAAAATTATCCGCGATTAAAGTGTATCCCTCCCATTGCCCGTAAGTAGGCGAATTTTTACGTAAATCTACAATCACGTCATATACCGACCCCCTGACAACCCGCACCAATTTTGTTTGGGCGTGCGGAGGTCTTTGAAAATGAATACCCCGCAGAACCCCTTTTTTAACTGACATCGAATGGTTGTCCTGAACAAAATCAGCGTCGATCCCCTGTTCTTGAAAAACTTTTTTTGAGTACGATTCGAAGAAAAACCCGCGATTATCCTGAAAAACTTTTGGCTTAATGAGCCAAGCACCCTCGAATTTTGTGGCGATAAATTCCATTTTTTACTATTAAATTTATATTTAAAGACTAGAAAATATATTTAATTTCTCCAAACTATTGCTGCTCATTCCGTAGGAACGTGCCATGGCACGTTCCTACGGGGTATTGACATCCAAAAATTAGTGCTATCATACAGTCAATTTAAAAGCTGGATTAATCAAACCAACCCTTAAAAAAAATGAACACCAAAACAAAAACGGGCTTTTCGGTATTAGCAATCTTTGCCACGCTGGCTGTCTTTGGCTTCGCGCAAAACGCAAAAGCCGACTACTGGACAAAATACACCCGCGCGGACAGCGGTAACACCCTGCCGCAGTACTTCGAGCTGGAGAACATGGCTAAGAGTTCGCTTGGAATGCGGTTTCTTTACGGCACCGATCGCAAGGAGATGGCCGGAGCGGGTGCAGACACCCGTAATTTAATAAGTTTTGACGGCACAACTTGGACTGACCAAACCAGCGCAGTGGAGACTGCGGCAGGATATTCAGACATTCAATTTCAAGCAATGTACTCTGATTCAAACGGCAATGTCTGGATGCCCAACCGCCAAGACCCAAACCGACCCTTGATAAAATACAACGGCGCATTAGGCAATTTTGAAAAAATATCGGCAACAACCATCGCCGGCGAAGTTTTTCCGGGAGATAGTCCATCCCAATTAAAGATTAGTAACCTGTTTACCGGTCCAAATGGCAATATTTACGCAATCGCGGCTTCCGACAGCCAACTTTACATAATCTATTATGACGGCACTTGGCATAATACCGGGATAACCGCCGGACCGCTCGACCATTATGGGGCTGACGGCGACATATACGGAACTTATAGCTCAGTCAATGGTGGAAGTTATTGGCTTTACAAGTACCACAGCTCAGAAAATGAATTCGCGAGTCCGAGTGGCGGCGACCAGGGAGCAGGCGTTTGGAAATATGCTTCCAACAGCTGGACCCAATACGATTCGTCCTTGATAACCCAAAACGGTGCCACTTTTGTGAATGGGGTCACGGAAGCGTTTGCCGATTCCGCTGGCAAAGTCTGGGTGGGATCGCGTCACGGAGTATTCATGTATGACGGAACCAACTGGGTGAACTGGACCAAAGATAACAACAATATATTCACTAACCGCGTTATCAAGATCCAGGAAGATTCCGCCGGCAGAATCTGGATAATCTGTTTGGAAAACGAGAACGCAACCGACGACAAGGGAGGAATTTCAATTTATACCCCAAGCGACGGCAGTTGGGATTATTACACCTCCTACAATGGGGAGGATGCCCTTGACAATGCAACCAATATTTTTATGATCGGCACCGGCAGTGAAGCTTGGATGTTCACCGGCCACGGGGAAAACGCCATGTCGGCCGGTATTTACGTTTTAACCCGCGATAGCGCCCACACGGCTATTTACGGCCAGACTTCTGGAACAACCGTAGAGAAAGCTGATTTTGAACAGTTTAAGAAAAAGAAAAGTACCACAAACAGCAACAAAGCGGTGACGATTTACAAGATGACAAAGAAAAAAAAGAAGTGGAAGAAATCCACCCGAGTCTATAAAGGAAGTTCCAGCCAATGGTATAAAGTATTAAGTCTGGACATAGGCCGTTACAGAGTGGAGTCGAAGGCTAAGGGCAAGAAAAAGAAAACCCGCACAATTAATGTTACCAGCGGCGATCCCTATAGGTTGGACCTAAGATAAATTACATTTCGTTTCTGTGCTCTGTAGGGGAAATTCATGAATTTCCCCTACGAGACACAAAAGACCCAAAGGGGGTTAATTTATCAGATCTTCCGTGATCCGGTTTTTGCAGACTTTTTTGATTTTCGCGTCTTGAATTTGGTTGCAAATGCTAAAGTCTTTTTTGGTAACGGCTAAGTCCTTGAGACAATAATCTTTTTCATCACCTGTGAGATTCGCACAGTTTTCCGCCGAATTCTTTTTGGAGATTGGAATATCGCCGCATATTTGCTGGCAATATTTATAATTGGCCGCGTTATCTTCGAACCTCGAGCAATCATCGCTACAATCCTTAGAGGTAACGTCTTTTAAGCTGGCAGAGTCGGAGTTTGTGTTTGTGTTTGCATTCGCATTAACATTCTCATTCTGGTTTTGGTCCTTGCTCACATCCAAGTTTTCGTTTTGGTTGCCACCAGCCAGATTGCTATTCTCGTTACCTTCGCCTAGATAATTGCTAAAATTATCTATGATTGAGCCTTTGTTTTCGTTGGAATTACTTTCCGGTTTATTGCCATAGCGGTTGCTGAAAACCACATAGGCATAACCGATAACCGCCACGGCCACGGCTACATAAACGATGATTAGTATTGGTTTTTTCATATTGTGCTTAAGGTAAAAACTAATAACGAAAAGCCAAGAACCACAACCTAAAGCTAAGAACTTAGAATTGGTTTTTAATTTTTAGTTATGGTTGTTATTCCTAAGTCGTTAGTTATTGGTTGCTTAGTATGCTCCCGAAATATCCACCTTCGTATAATAATGCTTCAGAATCCAGGTCCATGATTTTCCGTCTTTGGCATAACCCAACGCGCCGTGGGCGGAAAGTCCCCACATGTGGTTGCCATTATCACCAGGCTTGAGTTTCTTATTGGTTCCCTCTTTGTGGTCTTTAACAGATTTCAAATACGGATAGTCGCTATCTGGGTATTTTCTGGTCTTTCCGTCGGTATAAGAGCAATAGGGCGTCAGTGCTACTTCGTTTTTGTATTTTACGATTTGGCCGCGCGTTTCGTCGGCCGCCTGTCGGATGTCAGGATGGTCTTTTTCCCAATCATACCCGCCGTAAATCTGAGAACCAGAATCGCTGCGAATTTTGAATCCTTCCAGTTTATATTTGGTTGAATTTTCAATGTACCAATCACCGTAGGTTCGGAAAATAGTGGTCATCACTCGCACGTGGTCGTCCGGCCCGGTGCCGGTTGTTTCTCCCATTCCCCAAACATATTGTTCGAGTGGCAGTTTATTAATAACCCAGATTTGCGTTACGGTACTGCTATTGCCATTATAATCATCGTCTCCATGATAGTAATTAACTTCAATCTTTCCTCGAAAATGATCGTAAGAATCGTTTGGCTTGCTAACGTCAAAAATTAAATCGGAGTTATTTCCGTCCGCCGCGTCGAAAGCCACCCTGTCGTCAACGATAGTATCGACAATGGACTTGGAAACTATTAGTTTGCCGTCTTCGCCATATTTTACTCTGGTTTCAATATCACCCGCGATCTGGGCAACTACGTTTCCATCTTTATCTTTAATATTATAGGTTTTATTAGCCGTTATCTTAAAAGGATTATCGTCGTCTTTGGAAAAGTACCAGAGCCCGATGGAAATTTCCGGGCCGAGTGAATTTACCTCGGCTTGATTGCCTACATTGTTTTGACTGCTCGTATTTTTTAGCAGCTTTTTCACTCTATTATAATCTCTTCGGCTTATTCTGGGAAGAAATCTCTGCCAAATAGCCGGATCGATGCCGTTTCGCTCGAGCATCGCCTGCCACTTGGTTTTTTTCGCCGCCTGTACCGTTTCGGGAGAAACGCTAAACGTTCCCACTGCCAACCCGGCGACAACAAAAAAAGGCAAAATTATTTTGATTGCTTTACTTTTTCGCATTTGTCTTTGTATAACAGATTACAATTTTAAGACACTGTATAAATATAGTACGGACCTAAACCCGACACCGACCCAAGGGCGATTTACAAATTACGAACCCATAGTAACATTTTTTCTTTCTCTTGCAAACCCCGCGCCACGTAGGGTACGGGGCAAGCCCTCTATAAGTGCATGGCTTGTCCTGAGAGAAGTCGCGGGACACTTATTGGAATTTATAAATCAATATGTTTTTATATTGCGCGACTAAGACAAGCCCGGCAGGATTAAAGTTTTTGTTGTCTTGTCCGCCCAGCTGGGTATTAGAGATTATGAGCGCGTTTTTGTCGTTCCTTAAATCCTCAAAATCTTCCGTTCTTTTAAGGCTTGGGCCGATGGCCGCCCAATAATCAGGATTATACGGCGGCCAATCCACATTATACAAAGTCAACCGATCCGCGCCAAGATAATATTTCGCGATCACATAATCAAAAGAATTGAGAATATAAAAATCGTTGTTTTTGTATTTGCCCAGATCTTTCGCGAACACATTCCAGCCCTCGGAATAGCCCAACGGAACGATAAGAAACAACATCGTCATATAAAACACTATGGCAAGCGCCCTGTAAGAAAGCCGGATGCGCGAGAGCCAAAACCCCAGTAGCACGAAAATGAAATAGCCCGCCGCAAGCAGATAGCGCGCCACGAAAAAATATTTGCCGAAAAAGCCGAGAAACCAGACGAGAGCCATGAAGCCTAACGAGAGCAGAAGTACTGTCAAGATTTTCAAAATTTTACTGTCATCCTCACGGCTTTTGTCATCCCGACCACCGAGCCGGGATCCGAAAAGAATTTCGGAATTCTTCTTCCGGATTTCTGCTTTCGCAGGGATAACAACGGGAAAATTGGCATTACGATGATACAGAAGGTATGCTATAACCGCTGTCATAAAAACCGTCACCAAAATCCACATGCTAATGTCCGCGATTCCGTAAAATTCGTTCGGTCCCGGCATACCGGAAGACATCTCACCCAAAGGAGTTCCGAAAATGAACATCTGGATATTCACCGGAATGTCCCCAAAATTAGCCGGTCGAATCCAATCAAGATTATCGCTGGTCGCATTTTTAACCATATGTTGTCTAAAACTTGGGATCCATGGGGTAAATACTATAAAAGCGACTAAAAAACCAATTAAAATCTGTTTGCCGAGTAATAATCTTCTGATCATTTTCTGTAGAGGTAATTCATGAATTACCTCTACAGGTTTCAACAAAATATTATCTATACCAAAATTCCAAATGACATAAACCAAATAAAATATCGGCGCGAAGAATATGCCCATATAATGAGTCAAAGCGGCCAATCCCAGAAATAAACCAAATAATATTGAATATTTGTATTTCTGCAGGTTCACAGTATGCTCTGCCCCTGCGCGAAGCGCGCGTACCAGAAAATATGCCGCGATGATTATGAAAAACGAAAACATCGAATACATCCGGCCTTCTTGGGAATATTGAATCGCGAAAGGCGAAACAGCCGCGATTAAGCTCGCGTATAAAGCCGCTTTTCTGCCGAATAGTTCTTTGGTAAAAAGATAAACCGCCCACACGCATAAAATACCAAATATCGTGGAGAATAGCCTGATTCCGAAAACACTGTAATCAAAAAAAGAAGCGAAAAATTTAAGACTCAAATAATAAAGCGGCGGATGCACGTCCTCCATTATCATTTTCATCATTCCCAAAAAGTTTTCTTTGACGGCAACTCCCGTAAAGGCTTCGTCATACCAAAAATCCCTCTTGCCCAGTCGGCAGAACCGGATTGCCGCGGCAAATAAAATAATAATATAAAAAGAATGCTTCTTCAGTAAATTAGCAATCTTGTTTTTCATCTTTCATGGGTCATTTACCATTCATTTTTCATTTTGATATCCACTATCTTAGAAACTTTGGATTCTAAATGACAAATAATTCAATGACAAATGAATGGCAAATGAAAAATGAACAATGATAAATTATTTTACACTAGCATTTCAAAACCCACTATTCCCTAAAAACCCTTGACCTGTTATAATTATAGTGGTATTTAATTTAGTTAACATTTTCAACTAATGTTCTTCCGAGGGGTTAAGGAGGTACCCTCAAAACTGTGCTCCTTATTAGGTTGGAAAAGGTTTGGGAAGTCAAATAAACCTATTGCTATTGTAGGAGGCGGGTCATGTTGTATGGGAACGGAGAAACTGGTTGCTGGGATCATGCTTCAACAGGAGTTGAAAGGTTCCTGGGAAAACCCAATTCTTCTCTTACTGTTTTAGAAAATATCATGGGCGACGAGGTTCCTACGTTATTAATAGGTAGGCCACCATCATGGAGGAAACGACTCGGGAAAAGGAGGAGAAAGTTCTTAGCAGCTACAGAACCTCTCAAAGGGAAAATGGGTTAAGATACTAACCCGCTCGGAAGATTCTCCCTACCGCAAGCATTTTAGCCCTCGGTCTCACCGTGGGCTTTTTTCTTTTTGTAGGGGTAACTCCCACCTCCGCCGAGACCTGCCCGACTTTGTCATTCAGGGTCATTCAGGCGGGATTCGGCGGGCAATTTATGAATTACCCCCCTACACAGATTAATTATCTGATTAACCAGAAACCTGGCATCTATTTTACCGTAAACGCGTTTGTTTTGCTCGCTTCGCCTTTACCAGAAATATTGATTGCCAGCGGGAAAGTTCCCTTGTCATTGAAATAGCTCATCGGAAAAGTGCAATAGACAGTCCTGCCGTTCTTGCTGACGCTAACCTTACTGGCCTGTTCAAATCCCAATGTGCATTGGATGGTCTGACCGGAAGACGGTTTTAGGTTTCTCCCTTTGACCTTGATTTTAAAACTGCTCTTGCTCGCGTTGTACTTTACCGATTTTTTGGCAAGTTTGGTTATTTTCATCGCTTTGATCTTTGACCCTTTAGCCACTGCCCGGTAAGCGCTGAAGTGTTTGGCGGTAAAAGTCAAGCTTCCGTCAGCGGCGTTATAAGTAATGTCGCTTACATCGCTAGCACCGGCTAATTTTCCGTCCACATATATGTCCGGCTGTTCGCTAAAATCAAGACCATACATAGTAAGTTGGGCGCCGTAATTTTTTATGTCCGAGACCATGGAAGCGTTCAAGCTGATATAGCCATCGTTCATTTCCACCATACTGTCAAAATTGCTCATGAAACGAAAAAAGCGGTAGCTTAAAAAGTCTAAAGTATTTGTAAAGGATATTCTACCTTCTCCGGATTTCTGGAAATAAAGACCGCTGACATTGTGCCAGTCGGCTGAATCAAACAGACTCGTAGTAACGCCCTCCAAAGCCATGTCGGCCTGCATTTGAGTAGGCATCTGGGCGAGAATGGCGCACATCTGGTAAAAACCCTGTGCCATTTCCGCGGCAGTCGGCCCACCGCCTTGCCATTCTCCGCCTTGCGGACTGCCTTCATCCATCAGCTCGTCCCGGTGCTGGTTAATATACGCTTCCAGAGTTCCGTCGGCCGCCATCGTGTCAATTTTCGCTTGACAAGCGGCCGTATCGGCCGGAGTGTCCATTGCGCTTGTCACCTGCCAGAAAATGTCATTTTCGTCTGGCAGTTCGCGGTCATTGGGTCCGGCAAGTCCCGCCGCCGGATACAAGGCGGCTACCCCCAAAGTTGCCATTGCCGCTACTGCTTTTTTCAGCTTTGTTTTCATTTTTGTCTGTTTAATTTTAATATTTACTTTTCTTATATTAACTTAATGAATTATATTACAATAAAAATCAATGTAAAGATAACGGCTCGAAACTAAAAGCAAGCCTGATTTCAACTATTATTTTTCACTTTCTCTAATATCTTATCAATCTTCTTGTGCTGGTGTTCCAAATATTCAATAATTACTTCAATTTCTCTCTCCGCTTTCACGTTCACTTCAAAATCCGCTTCCGCCCGCATCTCAGAATAACGGCCCTGTAAATTTTGTCCCACCATGATAAGCGGCATAAGAAATATTTGAATCATGTTGGAAATAAAAAGCCAAAGCACGAAAGCGGGGAAAGGGTCGAATTTTAATTCCGTCGGAGCAAAAATATTCCAGTCGAGCCACAAGATAGTCCAAGAAAAAATAGCCAGAAAAAAACCGATTGTTCCGACTTTTTCAGTAATAAAAACCGCTAATTTGTCTATTTTTCTTAAATTCTGCCGATACTCCACATTTATGTTGCGTATCGGCTTGTGCAAGGCCCTTATTTCTCTCAGCGTCAATAATTTTTTCTTAGGCATAGGCATATTCTATATATACGTTAGCTAATAATAATCAGCATTTTACCCATCTTTTATCTCCTTGTTGGTATCCTTCATTGGGATCGTTTTTAAATTTTCTCGCTTCTGAATTCTGAAAGCTTCTCTTGGCGCCGCAATAATCAACTTTCCCGCAGTCCGGACTCTTAAACTTACCGTTGGCATCCATTTCGCCCTTCAAGTTTATCTGCATAATTGTTCCATTGCTTTGGGTCATATAGGATTTCACTTTATTAATAAAACCGCAGCGGGAATTATTTCCCATGGTAGCGCACCCTGCTGAACTGCCTTTTTTTCCCACATGTTGGCCGCAACGTCCCATGGAGAGAACTTTTCCTCCCCCTAGATTGCCTTGATCGTTCCTAGCATAGTCCCCGATCTTATATCCGTCATGAGAGCCGAAAGAACAATTATCCGTCCAGCCGCCTTTCCAATATTTAGTTGGTCCTTTAAAGATTTTAAATCCCCGTCCCCACATAGATCGGTTGCTGGCTCCTTTGCTGAAATCCCTCGCTCCGTACTCCTGACCTCCCGCCATTGGACTTCGACCCAAATCTTCTCCATTTTTTCCGATAACTTTACCATCCCGAGACAAATAAAACATCCGGCTGATATTCTCATTGTGGTTATTGACCAAAAACCTATCACTCTTATCAAAATTTTCCGGATGGAGCAAAACTACCAAAATCCCATTATAAGGAATTTGGTCTCCCGAAAGGCCGATACATTCCTTTAATTCTTGAAACGCCGGGGTCGGATTAAAATTTCCGGCCCCTTGATCCGGCGGAAGTGGACCGGTGTCGGCAGGAGTTCTACCCCCAGTGTCTGGAGTTCTTTCGCTGGTTCCGATAGAGGAACTGCCCGTGGATCCATTTCCCATGTCTCCACTTTCAGGACTGGCGCTTCCTATCGTACTCGTTGTACCACTGTCTTTACCCGCGCCGACTTTTGCGCCAGTGTCCGTCTGCGGCTTAAAATCTTGCCCTTTGCCAAACTCTTCATCTAATATTTTATCGTACCAATCGGGACTTTTCCCATACTTATTATAATAATCTTTGGCCTCTTTCATTATTTCCTCCTGTGATTTCTTATCCAAAGCCTCTTTACATTTCTGGTTTTCTGCCGCGTCACCGCTGGTCTGCCCCTCACAGAATTTCTTGGTTACTTGCGGACCTTGAAGACTCTCAAGGCATTCATCTTTGACTGAGTTCGGATAAATCATCATTTCGTCCCCTTCGCAGCGGGAAGCCGGGCATATATGCTCCTCCAAAGATATATCCGCGCAAGACTTGGCCAAAGAAACTTTTTTACTCCTCGTCTCATCTTTTTTTACCGTTTTTTCCTTTTCATCTTTACCTCGATCTCCCTCTTCGGTTTCCGACCGATCCTCTTCTTTCTCTCCTTTATTGAGTTTATTGACATCAACACATTTTTCCCCCGCCAAGTAAAATCCACTTGGGCAGTCACAAGCGCTCATAGGATTATAAACGTTGGAGCATTTGAGGTTGCGGCTGCCGTAATGTTCCTTGTTGGCAAAGCAAGGGTTACGAAATTCTATCATTTCTCCCCCTGAATTTTCGCAATTATCATATTTCCTGCCAATTAGCGAGGGCTCGCCCGACGTATAAGCGTAAATGTCTTTACCACCCAATTCAGCGACTTGCGCTACTTTCTTCAAAGAAGTAGCAATTTTCTCAATTCCCTTTTTATCAGTAGAGGTCGAGGAACTGCCTAAAAAATTTCTAATATCTCCGCCCCATTCCACTCCGAAAAAGTCCTCCGCGTCCGTCGTGCTAACAGACAGCAACGACCTAACTTTTTCATCGGGACTGGTCAACTTATCTCCCACATACACCATTTCGTCTCCTTTTTGGATTTCGTAATCGGCGGCTTTATCTTTCTCAAACCCCAAATCAACATTTCTAAAATCAATTACACTCTCGTCAGAAATATTCTTATCTCCCGCCACGAAATTTAATTTTCTTTCCGGATCAAGCATTTGGATGTCATTAACCATGTTATCCGGATCAATCTGGTCGGGTTTTAGCCTCACGATTCGATTATCCCCCGAAACAATGGAACTTATCTCGCCGGAATCCACAATTGAGTCTTCTTTATTCGCGAGATACGAAGTATCCGCGATGTTTTCCGGCGGCTGCGGCTGCGCTTCGACTACGCTATCAACATTGCAGTCAACCCTGTACCACCCATCCGCGCCTCTTGCGTCGGAAAACAAATAGACAAAAAGTATCACTATAAAAGAAGACAGCGTCAGGGCAAAACCAAAAACCGCGAAGATTAAAATCCTTTTCGCTTGATTCAATCTTTCTTCATTTCCTCTTCCCAAAAGATAAAAAAAACCGGCTGCCACGGCAAGTAAAACTGCCAGAACGGCAGAAATATCCAATAGATAATGGAATAAGCTGCTTGTCACAGAAAGCACCGAGCAAACCGAGCAGTCCATTCCGCCACAAGTAACAATTTGATCGCTATCCATTTATTTTTATATTTTTTACCAAATTTTATAAATACATAATACAATAACTTTATTAATTTCATACCTCTTCTTTTTCCCTCTACAAAGGAGGAGATACGGAGGGGGTGTAAAAAATAAAAATGGATAAAAAAAAGAAAGGAGGTGGATTTAGTGGAATATTCAGCTAACTACCAAATCGGTAACGGATCGGCTCAGCCGCTGCCGCCCGAAGCAGCCGCCGGTATGATGGCCTTCGCAGGAGTGTTTTTGTTTGTGGCGTTAATAGTCGCCCTAGCTTTCTATGTTTATTTCGCCATATGCCTCATGAAAATCGCCAAAAAAACCAACACTCCTAACGGTTGGTTCGCGTGGATTCCGATATTGAATGTTATTTTAATGCTGCAAATCGCCAAAAAACCGCTATGGTGGATCATTCTTATGATAATACCAATCGTAAATATCGTCATAGGAGTAATGGTCTGGATGGAAATAGCCAAAGCCCTCGGCAAACCGGAGTGGCTGGGAATCGTTTTTGTATTGTCGCCTTTGGTAAGTATTATACCGGTAATCGGCGCTATTATCAGTCTTGTCGCGACCGTCGGAATTTTGGGATATCTGGCTTTTTCCAACAACGCGCCCGCGGCCGTCAATCCGGAGAAAGCGTAGGAATTTTTGATTTATCAAGTTTCCCATAACAAAAAATCACCCGAAAGGTGGGTGATTTTTTGTATTGTTTGAATTTGATAAAAGTGTAAAAAGAAATTAAAGTTGAAAAAGAAGATAGTAAAAAACAGTAATGAAAGATCCCGAGTATCTGCAGTTCCGCCTCAAAAAAATGAAGTTTTACTTGCGAGGCAAACATGGCCCCGAGTCTTTGGGAATTTTAAAACGGATCGATGGTTATGAAAGCCCCGAGGAAAGAAAAAAACGCCGCTCTCTGGTCAGGGAACTTCATAAATCGGGATATTCCCTGCGCGAAATTGGCGCTTTAATGAATCTTACCGGCCAAGCCGTAAATTCTCTCATTAAAAATACGGCGAAATATAAATCCCGCAAGAGCAAAGGCGAGTCGCAAGCGAAGTTGTTTTAAACATGTTACAGATTGTGTGTTCTTTATATTTTTATTATACTACGAAAAATCATAATTGCAGGGGCGCGTTATGACGCGTTCTTGCCAAGAACAAATGCGTAAAAAAACAATCGTTCTCAGTTCAATCGCAGCGCTTGCTATCGCAGTAATCTCGGTAACAATCTGCCTTCCGTCAGATACTGTTGCCAAGTCAAACTTGGCCATGGCTAAGAACAAAACCAGTAAAAACAACCAATTGAGCAAATCACCCGGATTCTCCCCGGTCTATTCTCCGGATAGCAAATATATCGTTTATGCTTCCAGCAACAAAGATAACGGCTCCGAAGGAAGACTCTACCGCAAACGCTCCAACACTAAAAGCAACGGTTCTCCCATTACGGATGACAATGGCAGCAGTCCGGTCTATTCTCCGGACGGCGCCTCGATTATTTATGTCAATATGAGCCATGACAACTATCTCTATAAAAAAGACGCGGACGATGACAACGACGGAGAAAAAGTCAACAAAGTGCCCTCGCTTGATCCCGCGTATTCCCCTGACGGCAAATACGTGGTTTATGCCAACTCGGATGACGAGGGACGGCTTTACCGGAAAGAAGCCACAAGCGAAGATGACGACGACGAAGGAGACGCGATAAATGACGCGAATTCACATAACCCGGTCTATACATCCGACGGAGAGCACATCTATTATTTAAAAATAGACGATAGCAAATTATATAAAAAAGACGCGGACGATGAAGACGACGGAGACGAAGTAAGCGGCATTAAAGCTTATTCTTTCACGATTTCTCCCAGCGGAAAATATATCGTCTATAGCAACGTCAATGCTGATGGAAAACTCTATAAGAGGAAATTAAAAGGCAGCGGAGCCGGAAAAGAAGTCAACAAATACACCTCCAATGAACCGTCATATTTGCCCAGCGGAAATAAAGTGGTCTACTCGAACGGAGATAAAAAACTGCTTATCTATTCGCTAAAAGTAAAATAGGCCACAGTTCATCGGATTTATCAAGCCCGAAGAACTGTTGCTATTTGTAATAACAGTCCTCGTTGCTCTCATAGTCACAAAAATAAGGCGTGTCCTTGCCAAAATTGGGCGGACCGTTTCTACTAATGTAGCAATCTCTCTGTTTTCTGGTAGCCCTGCTCCACCATATTTTTACGTCCCCCTCCGGATAGGTACAATTTTCACTTGTGCTCTCGTTTGGTTTAGCGGCATCATCGTTAAAAGTTGAACTGCCGGAACTGGAGTTATTGGAATTATTTTCCTTGCTGCTGCCGCTGCTCGAAGATGAACTGGATTTTTGATCCTTATTTGTCGTATTTATACCGTCATCCGAAACAGAAGAATCTATTGACTGCTCCAAAGAGCTCTCTCCTTGTCGGTTCAAACCCCCCGATCCCGCAGACTCGGGTCTCTGAGCTTCGTCCCTCCCTTGTTGGCTCGAGTCTCCCGACTTGTTGAGCCCCCTATTTTCTCCCGTTAACTCAGATCGCTTCGCATTACCGGAAGACCTCGCGCCGTCAGAATACCCCTGTTGATCCGAATCTCCCGGTCCACCCCCCTCCGAAGGCAATTTTGAAGAATTATTATTGCCCTTGCTCTCGTAAGGATCCGCCGGCTCTCTGATAGACACTGGCGCCAGTTTAATCCCCGCCCAAATGAGAAAAGCCGCGGCCAGAAAAGAAATTAAAAGTACTGCCGGTACCAAAATAACGGTCGGGACCTTGTTGAAAAAATCAGCAGCTAAAATTTTCCAACGATAAATAATTTTCAAAAATTCGTTTTATGAAATTGATCTGCCGTCGAAGGCAACACCGAAACTTTTCACTTTTTAATTTTAAACTTTCAACCATCTAATACTGGCATCTCGGATTCGGCCATTCGTCCGGATCCATGCAGCAGTCTTCATCCATATGTCGATGTTTCTTGGTCTTGCTCTTGTGGGGGTGATCGTTTTTATGGGCGCATTTGGCCAAATGAACCAAAACGCGGCGAGGCTCCGGCGCTTTTTTTTCAACAATCCGTTTCGCGGTATTTTTTTCTTCAACCGCCTTTGCCTCAATTTTAGGTAAAATTAAAGTCGAAGTGATTTCAAAAAACTTGGGGAATGAGGCAATAACACTCGGCTTTAACCCTTCTCCTATAGGAATGTCCGTTTCGCCGACCAAGGGCACTATGTTGTAAGTGTAATCTCCGCTGGTAACGCTAAAAAAGTAGGCTTGGGCGAAACAGCGGTCATTCGGTGAAACGTCCACTTCCTGGCTGGGATAGCCATCCTCCCCCAAAGCGGCTTCTGGAAATTCGACTTTATCGCAATTTTCCTTTGTGAAAATGTCCGGGTCTTTTATGGTCAGATTGCTCGTCCCCACCGGTCCGGGGAATTTTTTGGCATCATAGACGTAAATTTCAAAACCGTTGTATTTCTCATTGGCAGCATCAATCCCGTTATCGAAAAGAATCTTCCTAAGATATTTCGCGCCGTCCTGAACCGTACGTTTTGGGGCGCTGCCAAAGTTGCTTATCTGAGGATTCGCCCAATGATCCGAATATTTTATGGAAAACCCCGACAAATCGTCCCGGTAAGTTTTCCAATTCAAAGTATCGTCTTCAATCGTTGGGAGGTTCACGGTAATTCTTTCTTTCTCGTCGGAACCGGTATCAAAATAACTTTCGTAGTAATATAGCGCGCTGCTGCCAAAAAGCAACGCTCCCAGCATGACCGGCAGGGTTATGCTCATCAAGATAATGGCTTTGTGCACATGGGGGCGTTTTTTCTTTAATTTCTTGAGATGTGTTTTAATGTGGCGGTGGATACGGTGATGGATACCCATTTTCTTCTTTATTTTTGTTTTCGTTTTCATTAGGAAGGTTAAAAAAATTGACAAATTCTATAAACCCGAGAGCTGCTAGTACGTGCACCATGGATTGGGAATTTCGTCAGGGTCAAGGCAGCATTCCATATCCATGTGTTTACTTTTGTGCTGCTTGCTTTTACGCGGCTTGTCGTTCTTCTTGGCGCACGTTCTCTTTCCTCCAACACTCTTGGTCTCGGCCACTGGTTTTGGGGCGCTTATCCTTTTCACTACCGTAGCCTTTCTGCTAGCAACTTGGAGCAAATTAAAGGTAGCGAGCATCGCTTCGAATTCTGGCAGGGTTTTTTCCGTTTTCTTTTTCCCATGATAGCCGGGGTAACCTACGCCTTCTTCCGGAACGGGCACGATGTCATAAATGTTACTGCCCTTTTGAAAACTTAGAAAGTAGGCTTCATAAAAACACGGGTCTTCGGGTAAGACAGAAACCTCCACCGCGGTATATTTGTTTTTTCCTATAGATACCGTGTCCAATTCCTTACAGTTGCCGTAGTCGGGAGCGGCTGTTTCTTTGATAGTCAAATTGTCGGTATAGGTGGGCTTCAAATTCCCATCCTTAACAATCGACCGATAAATTAAAACATCGAAGCCCTTGCTTTCTTTATACCCTTGCTCATTGTTATTTCTAAACGAGACTTTAAAAATATATCTCGAGCTTCCTTCCGGTTTGATCACCTCCGGAGCCGTCCAACTGCCGGGATATTTCAATTCAAAACCGTAAGCCGCGTTCCGGTAGATTTTCCAGCTTTTCATTTCTTCTTCGGTTATTGGCTCGGCTTCTTGCTCGGCTTCCTCACCGCTTTGTGTCGGCGATTGAACGTCCGGGCCTTCTTCCGACCCTGCTTCTTCCCGGCTCTCCGAAGCCGGAGGAACATTATCCAAATCACTAGTTGCTTTTCTCCGGAAATAGAGAGGCATCAAGTTTAATATTACCAGCACCGCGACGATCCCTATCAGAACATAATTTCTTCGCCAAATCTCTTGTTTTTCCGATTCTAAAATTTTTTTTCTTTCCCCGTGAGCCTTTTTTTTGCTTCTATCTGTTTTACTATCTTTTTTTTTCTTTTCAGCCCTCGCCGCCTTGGACTTCTCTTCCTTGATCCGTTTTACTTTGTCCGAATCTAATTTATCTGTTTTTTTTCTTTTCTTTTTTCCGGCCATGTAAAGATTTAGGCGAGAATAAAAATTAGTCGCAGGAACAACTTGCAAATTGTCCCTGCGTTATTTACTTATAGTTAATATAAAGTAATATTTTATTACAACAAAATCTTCTTGACACTTTCATATAAAACTCCTAATACTAGCACCTAGGAGCAGATTTCGAAGCCTCTCTCGATAATTTTAACCTTGTTAAGGAGGGCAGGGTATGGAAACGTGGAGATTGTCCCTGTGGGCAGTATGGGGGTTGCTTCTCGTATTCGGACACTGGATTCGTTTTTATAACCCATGTCCGGTCTGCGGAAGCTATAGCTTCAAAAAACTTCCTCGCATGAGGACGCCGGCCGAGGAAGCCGAGGAAGTTATATTCCACTGCAATAATTGTGGCAAGATATTCAGGTCCAGGAAGACAACCTGCTAATCTTGCTAATCTTTTTGCTTCTCGTCTTCTCACAATACTGCTCGCTCGAGCAGTATTTTCTTTTATGTTTATTATTTTTGTTGTCGTCCTAGATACTCTAGGTATATAAGGATATATAAGGTCTATCATCAATTACTATATTGTGCGACACTGGTATTGACAGATTCTTATTCTATTCCTATAAAGTTCAGTCCTAGATAATAGGACATTGCGCCCAAGCGGGGAGGGAAAAACAGAAAAAAGGGAGAAAGGAAATGAAAATTAGACCCTTTTCGTTTTATCTTGTCCTCTGTTTGGGTTTGTCGCTCTTTGTATTATGTCTATTGGATTGTCGCTGTTTTGCCGGCATACCGGTTCCCGCCAGCATCTCTTCGAGAGAAGTTAGGGAAGTGCGAGTCTTCCTAAAGACTCAGTGCTTCGGTTTCTACGAAATAGGGACGCTAAAATTTTCAGGGCCAGTATGCACCGGCAAGAGAGGATACGAGACCCCGCGGGGAAAATTTCGGGTTCTGACAAAAACCCGTAATTATTACTCACGGAAGTACGACGGGGCTCCCATGCCTTTTGCCGTACAATTCTCCACTAGCGGATGTTTCCTTCATGTGGGAGAAATCCGCTGTAAACCTTCGTCGCACGGCTGTGTGCGACTCACGGAAAAAGATGCCATGCGGATTTTTGGCGCTGTAAAAATTGGCGATCCCGTTATTATAACGGACTAGCCGAACAAAATTTATTTCCTCCCTCGGGACAGGCTCAGCCTGTCCCTTTTTTCATTTAACAAGTATCGGCACCCTGAATCTTCTCGTCATAGTTTCTCCATACTTTTGTCAGTTTTCAGTTTATTGCTAATTAAGCAATAACTAGTTTATCTAAAACAATATTTTTTGCTTCTTCCGGCAAAAGGTTTATTTTGTTAATATTTTTTTTGAATACTAGAACAACCTCGTACGTTCCACGGTAGTAATATTTTTTATCGCCGGAAAATTCCGGGCCGGTGCCCGTGCCAGGTTCACCGCCAGTTTTTTCGCAAAGATAAAAATATTCGCGTTGTTTTTTTCTGTACACCACATGGGTAATTTTCGCAAAAAGCTTTTTTACGGAAACATCTATTCCTAATTCCTCCTTGCACTCCCTTGCGAGCGCTTCTTTTTTGGTTTCCCCTCTCTCAATTTCTCCGCCCGGGAAAACCCAATAAGTTCTTTCTTTAGTTACCCTTTTTATAAGAATAATGTGATCTTTCTCAAAGATGATTGCGCCAACTCTTCTACGCATGTTTTTACAAATTTAACGTTTACCATTTAACATTTAACATTAATTTTCCATTTAGCCATTTACCATAATAATGAAAAATATAATATTGATATGCTAAGATAAATTATTAATATCTTGCTTTGCCATTAATGTCAACTGAACAAACAAAAAAAAGGGTGGGGGTTTTTTCGCTTACCTGCGATGAAGGATGCAGTATCTATCTCACAGAAATTTTCAACCATAAACTAATTGAATGGCTGGAAAAAATCGAGCTGGTTTATTTTCTTTCGGTAAAGAACAAAACCGAAATAGCCAATTTGGACGTGGCTCTGGTTGAAGGGGTAGTGACAAGCGAGAGAGACAAAAGAGAAATCGAGAAAATTCGCGCGAACAGCAAAATTTTAATCGCTATGGGATCGTGCGCGATTTCGACCTTGCCGTCCGGCCAGCGCAACATATTCAACGAAGAGCAAAAAGAGCAGATTCAAGAACACTTGGAAATATATGACTTTTTGCCTAAAGCGCTTGCCTTGAAAAAAGCCGTTCCGGTGGACGACGAAATTCCAGGCTGCCCGATTAGCGAAGAGATGTTTGTAAAAACGTTTGAGAAATACCTCGTTTGATAACTAAGAACTAAAATTTTAAAACTGGAATACAGTTTCTAGATTTTAGTTACAGTTATTACTGCTTAGTTATTAGTTCTAACATTTCTATCATGCATTCTTGCAATCTTGACATCGAAATCAGCAAACTATCCAAAATTGAAGGGCACGCGGATCTGGACATAAAAATCCGTAACGGAAAAGCGGAAGACGTGGTTTTGAAGGTGATGGAAAACGTACGCTTTTTCAACCAAGCGGTACAGGGAAAACCGTTCGTCAGCGTGCCGCAACTCGTTTCGCGCATCTGCGGCACTTGCTCGATCGCGCACCTCACCGCCTGCATCGAAGCGGTGGAAAAAACCTTGGATATTCGCCCCAGCGAACAGACGACGATCCTTCGAAAGCTCACCATGTACAGTTTAATGATCCGCGATCACGCGCTGCATCTTTACTTTTTTGTCCTGCCGGATTTATACGGCATAGATTCCATATTGGACTTGCCTGACGAAAAAAAAGAACTGATTCACGAAGCTCTGCATATCAAAGAAGTTGGCAATAATTTGTCCAATTTGATTGCCGGAAGAGCGGTACACGCCCCCTTTGAACAGGTAGGTGGATTTTCCAATGAGGTAGATAAAAGTAAAATTCCTGCCACAATCGAGGGACTCAAAAAGATAAGGCCCAGTGTGCTTAAATTAATCGAAATTTTTTATAATTGCCCTTGGGAATTGAAAAGAAAAACCAATTTTGTGGCCATTGCCACACCGGATTTCTCTTTTCTGGAAGGCAAAATACAATCTGCTAATGGAGCCATTGTTGAGGAGAAAGATTATTGGGACCACTTGCACAACGTTGTGCTTCCATACTCCCAAGCCGAAGGTTTTAAATTTGAAGGCAAGGAATACATGGTGGGCGCTTTGGCACGAATGAATCTGAATAAAAAGAATCTACACCCAAACACCAAAAAAGACGCGGAGAAATATCTCGCGGTTTTTCCTTCCGAAAACATCTATTACAATAATCTGGCTCAAGCGATTGAGATACTTCACTCCGTTGATCACGCCATCGAGTTGCTTCAAACCCACGAGTTTAAAAAAGAAGAGCCGGTAAAAGCAGCTCGACAGAGCGGTGAAGGAGTGGGCGTAATTGAAGCCCCCCGCGGAACCCTTTATTATTGGATGGCAATCGACGAGGGGAAAGTGAGGTATTTGAATTTGGTTATTCCCACTGCTCAGAATTTGATCAATATGCGAAGCGATATTCGCATGATTGTCGGAAATATTTGTGAATCTGGTTTTTCCCGTGTAGAGACAGATTTTAAACCTGTCTCTACAGAAGATGCAATTTCTGAAAAAATCCGCCGCGAAGCGGAAAAAGTCATCCGCGCCTATGACCCCTGCATGTCCTGCGCGTCGCACTTTCTAAGAGTAAATATGAAGTTTTAAGTTTGAAATCTTTTCTGCCAATTGCTCCAGCGCTTTTTTTCCATTAATCTCCGCCGGCACTCCGAATATCACTGTTTTTTTCAATTTTCCAATCTTTTGTAAAAGCTTTAAATTAAACCCCAAGTCACAATCATGAGCGGAGTAAATTTTGTCCAGTTGAACTTTATCTAAATCAGTTATAACTGCCACCTTTTTTATCCCCATCACCGTGTCAATGATATATAGATCGCCGTTATCCGGTTTCAAATTCTCGTTGGGATCCTGAATAACGAAATTGATCTCGGGAAAAATTTTCTTCAATCTCGGCGCCAGCCGAAAGGGCAATCTGTCAAAAGGGAGCAAAGGATTGCCAAAAATGTAAATTGTTCGTCTTTTCATTTATTTTTACCTTTAAAAAATTGAGGGTGCCGCTTCATTAAAGCTAAACACCCCCATTGCGAATACGGACTAAGCGGCTAAGAGGAGTACATCTTTTTTGTTGAGAGATCTCATTTTTATGCGAAGCTCCTCTGGATACTCGTTGATTTCCGCTGTAACCTGAAATTCCATCCCGAATTTCGGGAAAACCTCTGAAGCTTTTTGCATCGCTTTTTCGTGATTGGTAAAGCTGGTTTCGGACCCCGTAAAGTATCCGATCCAATCGGGGAACAACCTATAAGGGATTTCCCCGCCTACCCAAACGATCAAACAACGCAGTTTCTTATCGCTCGGAAGGTATTTTAATTGACACATATTTCCCTCCTTATAATCACGTGTATTTTAAAAATACCGGTTTAACTTTATCACTTATTTAAAAAACAAAATAGCCGGCGTTTTTCATAATCGGGGAATTTTTCCGTTCGTGAAAGTCGCGACCCGTCCAACTAAGACAAAAATGTACAAAAATTCGAATGTTTTTTGCTAAATTGAGAAAAGACACGCCGGATGTTTTCAACATAGAAGAAATTTTTTGAACACAAATCAGAATCCAACAAATTAAGGTGGTTATAAGAACCACCTTTTTCATTTGGAAAACCATCAACCAAAAATCTTAAGTAACACGTCGCGTAGAAAAAACACGAGCAGGGTGAGGATTACGACAATAAATAACGCTTTATACCAAAATTGATCGGACTCTTTCATGGCTCCCTCCTTTGTTCCATGGATTTTAATGAGATGGTTAGTTCGCGTGATCTCTCAGTTTGTGATTCTCACAAAACTGCAGACCGCCTTTTTTGCCGATCAAAAGCGTCTCCGAGTCGGTAACATATAAAGCTTGATTGTCGGTAAGAGCGATAACCGGCTCTTGAAAACGGTATTTCTTAAAAGCAATCACCTCTTCTTTACTCTCTTTCTCATAATGGGGGAAAATAATAAACGGTATCCAATGAAAACTACCTAGATTATGTAATCCGATGTCATTAATATCTCCATCTTTCCCTATCCCCGCGATTTCAATATCCGGTCCGGCCAAAATGCTGCCGGCGCTCATTCCCACATAAAATTTATTTTTATTAACCGCTTCAATTAGAATCTTATCCACATGCGTTGTCCTCATCCGGTCCAAAATATAATAAGTGTTGCCGCCGCAAACGTAGTAAATATCAAACTCGGGGTAGTTCTCAAAAATATCGTCTTTACTGATATTTATCTCTGTCACTTTTATTCCCAAATCTTCCAATTCTTTCATGGAAGAATTTATATAACCACGTTCTTCTTCGCTGCCCTTCGCAGCAATCAGTCCCGCGGTTTTGTTTTCCAGTTGATCGAATTGGCTGATAAAAAACTGCTTTACCTTTTTATTGGTGATTCCCGAGGAAGTGAGCAATAAACGCATGGGTTAACATTTATCATTAATCATTTAACATTCATTAATCATTGAACTATTGATCATTTAAGGGTAGGGGACTTAAAATGACAAATGTTTAAATGATAAATAAAAGTCAATCCTTTCTATTGAATGCCCACACCGATATTGAAATCATGAGAAGCGAAAACACCAATAGGAAAGAGGCGTCAATGTAAATCGGGTGCAGGACCAGCCGGGCAATTACATCGGGATCGACCTGGGTTCCCAAAATTATTTGCCGAGTCGCGTCCACTCCGTAAGTCAAGGGGTCAATCCTCGATAAAACCATCATCCAGTTTGGCACCGAAGTCAACGGGAAAAACGCTCCGGAAAGAAAAAACATGGGGAAAATGAAGAGCTGCATGAGTACCCCGAAACTTTCCATGGTTTTCATAACGGCGGCAATTACCAAACTCATTCCCGAGATGGCGAAAGAAAGCAGCAACATAAAGAGAAAGAGACGTATCACAATAAACGGGTGAATGCTGAGACCGATAAATGGAGCGATTAGAAGCAAGATTAAAGCCTGGGTTGAAGCGATGGTGGTCGCTCCCAACGCCTTGCCCAGAACGATTGCTGACCGTGGAATCGGCGCCACCAAAATTTCTTTCAAAAAACCGAACTCCCGATCCCAAACGGTTGAGATACTCGAGAAAAAAGCGATTCCCATCACGTTCATAGCGATAATCCCCGGATACATGAATTTCAAGAAATCAATCCCCAAATTACTCGATGCCAACGGACCACGCAGCCCCGCGCCAAAAATTAAAAGAAACATTATCGGCTGGAAAAGCGTTGATAAAATCCTCGGCCGATCCCGCGTGTAACGAATCACTTCCCGCTCCCAAATTGTAATTACGGAACGTAGGAAGTAGATCATAAAATAAAATTTATCATTGGCAATTTGTCATTTGCCATTCATTTTCCATTTTTGGGCACCCGAACCTTGAATGGTAAATGAATGATAAATGGTAAATAAAAAATGTTAAATAGGAATTTTGTTATCCCCGCCTGTGTCTCCTCATGTTTTCCCGCATCCTGTCCTTCACCGACGCCTCTTCCTCTCTAATCTCACGTCCGGTGAGCTTCAAAAATACATCTTCAAGAGTAGGCTTGCGCAGCTCGATTGAATCTATCTTAGTGCTTAAATCATTAAACAATCTGGGCAAAAAACTTTCTCCGTCGGATACCTCAATTTGCAGATTCTCTTCCTTACCCTTGACTTTTATATGATATTTTTCTTTTATCTCCGCCTTCAATTCGTTTCTTTCCCGGCTTTTCAGCCGAATAATGTCTCCGCCTACTTTTTTCTTGAGCCTTTTGGGTGTATCCAAAGCGATAATCTTTCCTTGGTCAATGATAGCGATTCGATCGCAGTATTCCGCTTCATTCATATAGTGGGTGGTCATGAAAATAGTCATCTGCTGGGTTTCCCGCAATTTCAGAATATATTCCCAGATATGCGCCCTGGTCTGCGGATCAAGCCCAAGCGTCGGTTCGTCCAAAAAAAGAATTTTGGGATAATGAATGAGCCCGCGGGCGATTTCCAACCGGCGTTTCATACCGCCGGAGAACGATCTCACCAGACTGTCCTTGCGGTCCCAAAGTTCCACTAAATTCAAAACGTCCTTTACCCTCACAGTGTATTCTTTTTTGCTAAGCCCGTACAAGCGCGCGTGAAAAACCAGGTTTTCCACGGCTTTCAAGCGATCATCCAGCGAGGGGTCCTGGAAGACCAGACCGATAGACCTTCTTACCTCATTGGTTTCCTCCGCCACATCAAAACCGTTTATAAGCGCTTTTCCTGAAGTAACGGTGATCAGAGTTGAAAGCATACCGATGGTGGTAGATTTTCCGGCTCCATTCGGACCCAGGAAACCGAATATTTCTCCTTTTTCCACTCCGAAAGAGATGCAGTTTACCGCCGTAAAGCCGTTAAATTTTTTAGTTAGTTTCTTTACCTCGATTATATTCATAAAAGATATCTATTTACGGAAACGTAGGATTATGATGATAATAACTTAGCGAATTCAAACATTTTTCATTTAGCATTTGACATTCGGCGTTAATTTTACATTAGGCGTTTACCATTTTGGTTTTGATAACCTTGAGTGCCAACTGCCAATTGATAAATGACAATTGAAAAAACCATGCTGAATCAAATAACTTTCTTCGTCTTCGCCGTCAGCGTCATCCAATCAATTTTTTTCGCCGCCCACTGGATTCTGTATAAAAGTATTGTCCGTTTTTTCGCAATTGAAAACCAGACCGTCGTTCTCTACCTGAAAATCGCGCTCGGGCTCCTGTCATTAACGCTTGTCTCGGCTTCTTACCTTTCATTCTATTATTACAACCTGCCGGTAAGGCTATTTTACAATCTCGCCGCCGGCTGGCTGGGATTTCTATACCTGTTTCTGGTTGTTTCGGGAATTCTTTGGATTTTCTTTAGGAACGGGACGACACCCTTCTTCGCGGCGATTCTATTTGCATTGGCGATCATAGTCGGCAGCTACGGAATTTGGAACGCCAACAACGTACGGATTACCCGATTAAATATCAAACTAAACAACCTTCCCGAATCCTGGCGGGGGAAAACCGCCGTTTGGGTAAGCGATATCCATTTGGGGCAGGTAAGAGGAAAGGCGTTCTCCGAACAAATTGTCAAAAAAATTGACAGTTTGAATCCCGAGATCGTTTTTGTGGGCGGCGACCTGTTTGACGGGGTAGCCGCTGATTACAACCGCCAGACCGAGCCTTTTTTCCAGCTTAAAGCGCCGCGGGGCGTTTATTTTATTACCGGCAACCATGAAGAATTCGACGGCGCGGAAAAGTTTATCTCGGCGGCAAAATCCGCCAATATGCGGGAACTGGATAATCAAATGATTAACATCGAAGGTATTCAGATAATCGGGGTAGACTACCGCGACACTTCCAATTTGGAAAATTTCCGCCGGATTTTGACCGATTTTGGCGTTGATAGAAATAGACCCGCTATTTTACTAAAACATTCACCTTACTACGTCGAAGAAGCGGCGAAGGCCGGAATTGACTTCCAGCTTTCCGGCCACACCCACCAAGGCCAGATTTTCCCCATCCAGTATATTTCCCACTTGGTTTTTTACGGTTACGAATTCGGCCTGCACAAATTAGGCAACTTGCTAGTCTACACTTCCAGCGGCGCCGGCACATGGGGTCCGCCTTTCCGTCTCGGCACCAAAGCCGAGATTGTCCGGATCACATTTAACTAATATTGTGCGACATTCAATGTGGTTTTTCCTTTTCTTTTGTTATCTCAATAACTTTTTCCTTCGACTTAAAACCGGATAATATTTCCACGCTCGATTTGGGCAGCTTAAAATATTCCGCCAGCGCTTTTATTGCCGCCATGTTAGCCCTGCCCTCCACCGGCGGCGTTTTAACCCAAACCTTAAAGTTTTTACCATCCAATCTTTCCACTTTTTCTTGCTTGGTCCCCGCCTTAACCAGAATAAATATTTTCATAAACTGAGGATTTACGTGTTTGGCATAGTTCGAGGAGCAAGCAAGGATGCGGATGTCCCTTAGCAAGAGTACTGTGAACTACGTTTACGGTGGAGGAGCACCAGCTTGCCCGCCGAAGCCCACCTGAATGACGAAGTCGGGCAGTCGGTCAGCACAGGCGGGGAGCTTGCGACCGAGAAATGTGCCAAATGCGTGAGACTAATATAAATATTCGTAAAGCAGGATATTCCTTATCTCCTTGTCCGGATTGCCGTAAATATAAACTTTGGTGGAGTTGGAGTTTTCTTGCAACACGTAGGCTCTTTCATTTTGGTAATCGAAGGCAACCAAATTTTCCGTGCCGCCGCAATCGTGCGGCGTGCAACCGCCAAGTATCAGGATAGTTCGCTCGCCGGAAAGCGTTACTATTTTGTTGGGGAAGGCCGTTCCCATGTCTTCGGGTTTGAAACCGCTCTTCACCTGCCTAATGAGATCCACGATTTTGGGGAAGCGAGCCTTGGTATTGAAAAAATAATCACCATATTTTTTGTTGAGAGCCACATCATACATCATATAGGCGGCGCCGTTGAGGGCTGTCTGGCTTTGCGGACTGCCGATAGTGACGGTTTCCACTGAATCGGTAATGCGAGACGGATTATCCGGAAGTATTGTATAGACGAAATATCCAATTTTGTCCAAGTCCGTTCCCTGAAACAATTCGATGGACTCTTTTACCAGTCTCTCCCGAAAACCGTCCGGGTCCAGCCGGTAGTCAATCTTCGCCGCGTCCACTCTTGTTTGGATTTTATCATCCACCGACAATCCTCCCGAGCAAGTGCTAGCGTTTATATTGTTATCCGGACTGCTTTTTACCTCCGTTGCGGCTGCCGCCAAACTAAATCCAGCCAAAAAAACAGTTAACTCCAAGGCACTGATAAAATATTTCATCATATTCTTATATTAGTTTCTTTTAAACTCATCTTAGCTTATTTATTTAGATAAATTGAAATTGCAAGATTTATTTATTATTTGTCCCATGACCGTCCTCCTCCAGGCACGGTCTTTTCAATTGGGGTTTCTTGCGATAAACTCCATAACAAGCCCGGGTTCACAATCGGGTTTACAATTCTCATTTTTTGTTTTATCTTAACTATGCATCCGGGAAACCACTGAAAAATATATTTTTACTATAATTTTCCCTGAATTGTCATTCTCGGGCGAGCTTAGCGAAACCCGGGGATCCAGCGTTTAAGTTTTTTGAGTTTTTCTGGATTCTCACCTTATAGCTTTCTTGACCGCCTACTTTTTTTATTTTCTTTTTAATATAGTAACCATTCCAGCGTAGCTCAGTGGTAGAGCAGGTGGCTGTTAACCACTTGGTCGCAGGTTCGAGTCCTGCCGCTGGAGCTAACTAAAAAATTACCGATAAATACCTCTGCCCCAAGCCGTTTTTTCAGATATTTTGCAATTTGCTAGTTTAATAGCAATTTGTTATAATGCGCGCATGATTATATTCCAAAGAAACATAGAGCGGAAAATAAAAGAAGTCATGTTTAAGGGTAAATTAATTGTTCTCCTCGGCCCGCGCCAGTCGGGAAAGACTACTTTGTCTAAAAAAATAATTGAGAATTTCGGCGATAATGGAGCATACTACGACTGCCAACTTGCCGAAGTGCGTGAAAATTTCGTTTTAGGGAAACCGGAACTATTGCTCCCGCTTACCAAAAACAAAAAGGTGGTAGTTTTCGATGAGGCACAAACGATACAGGACATAGGCAGCATTTTGAAGGCATATCACGATACTTACCGGGGGGCACAAATAATTGCCACCGGTTCATCATCTTTTGATCTAGCCAATAAAATCAAAGAGCCTATGACAGGACGGGCATATGAATTCTTGTTGTTGCCGCTATCCTTTTCGGAAATTAAGTCGGCAATACCTGAAATTACCCGGACGAACATCTACGATATCATGTTATACGGAAGCTATCCGGCTATTGTGGCCGCTAAATCGAAAAGTGAGAAGCTGATAAACATCAAAAATATTTCTACCAACTATTTATACAAAGATATTTTTGTTTTTGAGGCGATTCGCAGCCCAAAATCCTTCGAGGATTTACTGAAAATGCTAGCCTATCAAATCGGCTCCATGGTTTCCGTAAACGAACTGGCGCAAGGGCTTGGTGTTACCCGCACAACAGTAAATAGGTATTTGTCACTTCTAGAACAATCTTTTATTATTAAGCGGATATATTCTTTTTCGAATAACCCTAGAAATGAAATTAAGAAAGGATTCAAGGTTTTTTTTCTCGATACAGGGGTGCGAAACGCCTTGGTTGACATTTCTTCTTCCATGGAAGAACGCGCGGACAAAGGCACGATTTTCGAAAATTATTTCGTCAGCGAGAGAATGAAAAAAGGATCGCAAGAGATTTTCCCGCCGGAAATTATGTTTTGGCGGACAAGATCCGGCCAAGAAATTGACGTGATTGAAAAAAGCGGGGCGAAAATAAGCGCGTTTGAATGCAAATGGAAAGGGCTGTCCACGGCTCCACCGGCTTTTGCTAAAGCATATTCAAAAGCAGGTTTTTCTACCGTTAATATGGAAAATATTCTGCAATTTATTTGAGAATAAAAATAGTAAGAAGCAGAATGGGGGTAAGCTAAATCACTTCCACTAAACAGGCTCTGAATCTGTCCAACTTCTGGAGCCGTTCAAAACAATGAAAAAAGAACTGTGCGGAGGCCACAGTTCTTTCGTTTTGGGATAGGTTCTTGTTTAGCCTCGGATGAATCGTTCACCCAACTTTGGGTCACACCCAGAAAGGTGTCCCTTACAGGACACTTTGTAACTTTCCTGACTGTTTGCACTCAGTCACGAGGAGTGTGCCCTGTAACCCCGACATTGGCAACGCATGCAAGCTTTTGCACCAATGCGGTTTTGGCTGATCCCCACTCTAGCTAATCCTGTCCTAATTCAGCTAGAATCTCGCTACTCGGTCAGCGACGGCCATCCGACCTTTCACTTACCAGAATTGCCATACCATCCTCCATTAGGCTGGAAGAACACTGGGGGAAATCTCGTTTGATTTCTCAAGAACCTAATTTAAAATTATGCGAATATAACTAGCTCGTCAAGAATCTCAAAATCATTATTTGGTAATTCCGGAAGCCAAATCCGGAATATAAACATACTTATTCCTCCTCTCAAATATACTCCGAACCGAGTCTACTATTGAGAGCCAATTAGCAAAACCGTTCCCCCGCTCTCATTGGTGCGGAGATAAACGAGTAACGTAGAATGGTATTTTATCTTTTTGTTAGAATTTTGTTATCTTTTTTTATATATTGACAAAACACATATTTGATAGGTAAAATCTTGTACAATTCACCAAGACAATGTAACTTAACAATCCAGATAAAAAAGAAGGGAGACAGAATATGGCCGAAGGAACCGGAAAGAGTTTTTCCATTCAATGGCACATTACTCACAAGTGCCAACAGCGTTGTCAACATTGCTATATCCGGAAAGATAGTCAGGAGTACGATTACAGCGAATTGGACCTTCGTGACTGCCTTCACATACTTGACGATGCCTTTATAACCGTTACGGAAAAATTCCGCAAAAACCTCTATATCGCCTTTAGCGGTGGGGATCCTTTGTTGTGTGGGCATTTTTTTGACTTAATGACCGCTGCGAAAGAAAGGGGAATAAAGATTGGAGTAATGGCTAATCCTCATCTTATCACAGACAGAATAGCCAGAAAACTTCGCGATTATAATTTGAGAGGGTTTCAGTTCAGCATTGACGGTTCGGAAATAACCCACGATTCAATCCGTCAGAAAGGAAGCTACAAAAAAACCGCCGAGGCCATCAAAACGCTTTTAGCCAACGGGGTTCCGGTTGACATAATGGCTACCTTTAGCAGGTTCAACGTTAAGGACATGCCCAATATCGTTGACTTTTGTTGTGAACAAGGGGTGAGGTTACTCTCCTTCGACTTGTTTATTCCCAATTCAAGAGAAGATATCAAAGAAATGCTGTCGCCGTTTGAAGTCAGGTCGCTGATGTTGGATTTCAAGAATGTAGAAGACCAGATGAAAGGATCCACTTCGCTGATTTTCGGAAGAAAGAACAACTTGTGGTCTCTTCTTTATGAGGAGTTAGGATTGGAATCAGCTCCCTTGAAAGCGAACAGGACAGCAACCGTAATTTGCGCTGGTTGCTCAATAGGGATAAGTTCCATATCTGTCCTTCCTGATGGCACCGTCTATGCATGCCGCCGACTTCCTATTGCCATAGGAAAATTTCCGGAACATAATTTGGAGGAAGTGTTTTTCGGTACAAAGTTGAATTTTTTTAGACAGGAGGAAAAAATAGAGGAATGTGCCGAATGCTCCTTGTTTAAAATTTGCAGGGGGTGTCGGGCTGCGGCTTATATGGTGAATGGAGATTATTTTTCCAAAGACCCAACTTGTTGGAAACACCATAATCCAGCAAGAATCTAGCGAGAAAGGAGGAAAACATGAGTCGAGAAGAGTTGGCAAAGAAGTACGCTTTTTGGAAAGAACCGGCAAAGAAAGGTGATCAGGTCGAGCTTTGCTCCAACTGTACCGCGGGTACTTGTGAAGGCAGATGTAACGACCATCCGCAACCATAACTGCTCATGGGTGAGCCAATGCAAATCCAAGCGTGGGGAATGTTTCCCACGCTTTTTTAGTGTTTTTGTTTTTATTTGACGGAATTGTAGAAATAGCTAAAAAGGCGTATGTAAAGGGCTAAAACAGGGGTTAAAGGTTCTAGACCTGCCTGACGAGCATAGCAGGACAGGCAGGGACAAAATCCCTGCTTTTCTATTGACCAAACCCGATTTTCATTTTTGTATCATTTATGATACAATTACAAGCATAGAATGATACAATTAATCTCCACTGATGATAAAATTAAACGAAAGGCAAAATAAGATTTTGGGATTTATCCAAAAAAACAAATATTCAAAAAATAAAGAGATCTTTGATTATATTTTAAAAACTGATGAAAAAGTTACACGGGTAACTGTAATTCGCGACTTGAATAAATTACTGAAAAAGGGTTTGATCTCAAAAAAGGGAAAAGGGAGAAGCGTTTCTTACTCAGAAAAAGAGAAATCTCCCCTCCTCTCCTATTTTGATGTGAAAAAATATTTCAAACTCCCTCCCGATGAACGGGAAGTTAGATTCAAAACATTTAATTTCAAAGTTTTCGACTATTTTTCAAAAGACATTTTTTCTAAAGAAGAACTGACAAAATTGGGCGGACTCAACGATATGTATCGGGGCAGGATTAAAAAACTTTCCCCCACTATTCTAAAGAAAGAATTGGAGAGACTGACAATTGAATTAAGTTGGAAATCTTCTCGGATTGAGGGAAACACTTATTCGCTTATTGATACGGAAATTTTGATTAAGGAGAAGAAAGAAGCCAAAGGCCACAGCAAAGAGGAAGCCATAATGATTCTCAACCACAAAAAAACTTTGGATTATATTTTAGACAAGCGGAGCGATTTTAAAAAATTGACTCTGGCGAAAATAGAAAATGTCCACAAAATGATTGTGAAGGGGCTGGGAGTTAAAGAAAATTTGCGCAAACGCGCGGTTGGCATTACTGGGACGAGATTTAAGCCTTTAGATAATGAATTCCAAATTAGGGAAGCTTTGGAAAAAATGATTGCGAAACTTAACCATAGCAGCTTGTCTCCCATAGTGAAGTCTCTCGCAATAATCTTGCTCATATCCTACATCCAACCCTTTGAAGACGGGAACAAAAGAACTGCCAGACTACTGGGCAATGCTGTCCTTCTGGCCGATAATTATTGCCCTCTTTCTTATAGAAGCATTGATGAGGGTGATTACAAAAAAGCTACCTTGCTTTTCTATGAACAAAACAGTGCCCGATTCTTCAAGGAACTATTTGTTGAACAGTTTAAATTTGCGGTTAACAACTATTTCTTGGTTTAGAAGACATTAAATTAGGTTCGAGCTTGGGCGAGCCAGCGGAGCATAGCAGGACGGGCAGGGACAAAATCCCTGCTTTTCTATTGACCAAACCTAAATTTGGGATAAATCTGATTAGAAACCTAGCAGTTAGCTCATAAAAATATCTTGGAGAAAGGAGGTGCATCTCCATGACAATGCCGATTGATCTTGTTTTGGTAAGACACGGCGAAAGTGAAGGCAATCTTGCCAATAGACTTTCTCGAGAGGGAGATCCCAGTGCTTTTACCGATGAGTTCAGAAAACGGCATAGTTCGCAATGGCGGCTCACCGACAGGGGAAGAGCGCAGGCACGGGTGGCAGGTAATTGGATTATCAGGAACATTGGGGCAACTTTCGATCGCTGCTATGTTTCTGAATACGCCAGAGCCCTTGAAACCGCCGCTCTGCTGAATATTCCCGATGCCGTTTGGTACCGTGAATTCTATTTGCGGGAGCGCGACTGGGGACAGCTTGACATCATGCCTCATGGGGAACGGTTCCAGAGGTTCGAAGAAGAAATGACGAGACGCGAAAGAGACCAATTCTTCTGGGCACCTGCGGGCGGAGAGTCAATGGCCAGTGTTTGCCTGCGATTGGAAAGAGTTTTGGAAACTCTTCATCGAGAATGCCAAGATAAAAAGGTCATCATTGTCTGTCACGGCGGAATTGTCCTTTCCCTACGAGTACGTCTGGAAAGAATGACTCAGAGAAGATTCCACCGCCTCGACCAGTCCCGCGAAACATTCGATATGATTCACAATTGCCAGATAATCCACTACACTCGGCGAGACCCGATAAGTGGCAAACTGGCAAAGTATGTCAACTGGGTAAGGTCGGTTTGCCCGTGGGACGCATCGCTTTCAAACAACTTTTGGCAGACTATCGAGCGGAGAAAGTATTCCAACGAAGATTTGCTGGCCGAGCTAGAAGAAACCCCCAGGTTAGTCACCTGAGAATAAACTAGGGAGGAGTAAAATGAAACGCAAACCGAGAGAGCTGGAACGATTCTTCGCAGTAACACTAACGTCGGTCTATGAGGTAGTAGCAAAAGGAGAAAGAGGTTTACCTTATGCCAAAAAGATCAAGCTGGGAGGGGAAAGTGCAATAGCAGTCGGGGGTATAATTACCGATCAAATGGTAGCTGTAGCCAAGTGGCTGCAGTTCTACATCCCCGAAGGTCACGGATGGGGCTGTCCGCCCATGACCTCTTTTGAACGTCGCTTGGAGCAAGTAAATATGCAGTGGTGGGGTGGAAGGACAACAGCGATTATTGCCTTATTTTTGACCCGAAAAAATGCGGAAAAATGTTTTTCCTCTCCAGACCCTCAGCTCTGTGATCCGCGGTGGCTTCAAGAAACCAAGAAAGTAATCGAGGCGATCGGAGAAGATCATCCCACTTTTACCGTCTGCCATTCGCCAGGCTTGGCTCTATTTGACGAACTCACTAAGACACCCCGCGCGGTAGAAGAAGGCCAAAAAGTTGTCATTACTCCGACAAATATGGCAAGTGATGACTTCATCGGAAAGGTCGGCAAGGGGATCGTCGCTACCGTTCTAAAAAGAACCGACATTGGTATGTGCTCTCTCCTGCTCCCAGAGGGATTCTTCGTCCACGGGTACTCCAAAAGGATCAATGAGGGGGAACTGAAGGGGCGATATACCATGGATATTCATGAAGCTCACCTCACTCCAACATTCCAATAGGAAGGGGCAAGAAATGTAGTGCACTGATTATATCCGAGAAATTCAGAGACAGTTCATTTTGGCCTATGGGTCCAAGGAAAATCCCGAAAAGCCAGAAGTACCCATGCCAGGTGTTCCCGATGGTGTGTATCCGATGGAAATCGACGGGAAAATCAACAACGTGCGGATCGAAAACGACAAAATCTTTTGTTGTAATTTCGATTAGCCGCCAAAAAACTCGTATTAGCCCGCGAGTATAAATAAAGGGCTTTTTTTATTGCGGTTTCAGATTCGAGTTTGCAAGAACCAGTAGAGTTTCAATTATAAAGCAAAATAATAACCTTACCCGAAATGTCAGGCGAGGGTAAGCAGATGTCCCTGTTTGCCCTGAACCGCATTGGTTCAGGGTCAGGCGCGTTATACGACCTTAAGTTGCCATTAACTAGAGGAGAAAAATGGGATTAAAAACCCAAGCTATATCCTTTCCTTGCTAAACTGACTAACATAATCTTTGTAAATATAACGCCTATTTCTGGTTTTCCCTGTCATTTCATATAAAATCTTGGCTTTAATAAATTTTGCTATCAAAGCGTTTATATTCGCTTTTGAAGATATACCGGTAATTTCTTGGGCAGTCTTGGCGTCAACGATCGGCATACTGAAAAGTTTTTCCAGTAACTTCAAAGCAACGGGAGAATTTTTACCAAATTGTGAAACTTTCCTTAGGCTATCTTCTCTCAACTCGGTAATGTTTTTTGCCGTAACGACAGCCTCTTCAGAAACCAATCGCACTCCTTCTAAAAAAAACTTGAGCCAGTTATTTATTCCTTCATCAAACCTGTAACTGTTCAACCTTTCATAATAATTGCTTCTGTATTTTTTAAAATAATCTGAAATATAGAGGATCGGTCTCGATAAAACTTTTTCTTTGTATAAATAAAAAGTTATTAGCAATCTTCCGGTTCTGCCGTTCCCAACCAAGAAAGGGTGAATTGTTTCAAACTGCGCATGGATAATCCCTGCTTTAACTAAAGGTGGAATTTTTAATTTTTTATCATAAAAAAATCTTTCCAAATCAGATACGGCTTCTTTCATTTCAAACGGAGGAGGCGGGATAAAACTGGCAGTTGCAATAGTTGGACCTCCTATCCAATTTTGACTTTTTCTGAATTCTCCCGGATATTTATGTTGGCCACTAACGCCCTCCATTAATTTTTTGTGAATCCCTTTTATCAAACGAGAGCAAAGAGGTAGTTTATCCAAACGATCAATTCCGTAATTCATTGCTTTGATGTAGTTTTTTATTTCATCTACATCGGAAGGGGTTTCTTGATCGGCTAATTTTGCTTCCGCTTTGATGTAATCAATAAATGTGGCTTGCGTTCCTTCAATTTGGCTGGAGAGCGCAGCTTCTTTTCTCACATACATAAAGATAAAAAAATCAATATCCGGGACGAGTTGATCGATAGCGTTTAATTTTCCGATAGCCCTGTCCGCATCTGACAATAACAGAATAAGGTCATCTTCCCATTTAATGAGATTTTTGGGAGGGAATTTAGATAGAATAAAAGCTTTATATCCTAATTGTTGTCGGTATAGCCCTATCTTATTCATGATTTTACATCCAGAACTTAAGCATTAATTAGTTCTGTTAAATACAGTTAAGTAGAACTATAAATTTGGCAAGTTCTGGCGAAAAACAAGTACAAAAATCTGGAATTGTCTAAGCCTGAATTTGAAAGAGAAGTGGTGGTAAATTTCACCGCCCAAGACACCGACTCGTCCCGCAAGGAATACAACAGCCGAAAAAATCTCGAAAAACTAATCCAAAAATCCCTCGCCAACACCAACTGGAAATTAATGAGCGACGGCGTAACTTACCGCCTCGGTTTCCTAAACGGAAGGCTAAAAGGATTAGAAAAATGACTGTTGGGTAGTAAATATAGACTTGTTTAGTTGATTCTAGAAATAGATGCTATACTAAAACACTCGCAAATTTTTAGAGAGGGGGTGAAATAAATGAATATGAAAAAATTTTTAATCAGAGCAGCTTCCAGCACGGCATTACTTGGAGCTATGGCTTTGCCGGCTTTGGCTGCCGGGAAATCTACACCTGGAATAGACCGATACTTGGATAATCCTGGGAGACAACAGGCAACAGAAGTCGGGGCGCAATGCGGCTCAGGTGCTGGTTCAGGTGCTTTCGGTTATTTTGGCAAAGACCTTAATCTTGCAGGAGGAGCAAATGGTACTCAAACAGGTCTGAATAATAGTGCTGTTTGTGGCAATCGCCAGGGAAATCTTCCTTAGATTACTTAGTTGAATTTTGAAAACAAAAGCAGAGAGTTTAGAGTCTCTGCTTTTGTTGGTAAACACGCTGAAAACTCAAAAGTAAAACCCGCCGTTTCGGCCTTTTGGCAGATTTTGATACATCCGCCGAAGAATACCAAATATTGGACTTTGGCGTAATAATTATCTATGATAACTGGAAATGTCGATTATTAGTTTTCGATAAATACTTAAAAATTTAATCTAAAAATAAAAACAATGAAAAAAATAGGAGTAGCAGTGCGGTTTACTCTCGCAAGATTCAGAAAATTAACGAAAATCATTGCCGCATTCGTCTGCGTAGCTTTGGTTTCCGGTATGTTTTCTCTTGTTCCCACCGCGTTCGCCAAAACAAGCTACAAGACCCTCGCGTACGACAAGCAATTAGTAAGGAAGGAAGATTTTGCAAACGGTAAGCTTAAAAACATTAAGTTGGAAGAAAAAAACGGCGGAATTGAAATGGGTTCGGCGAACGGAGAACTGGGGGAATATATAACGCCCGTAGTCCAAGCTCCTTTCGGAGCGACCCATATCGGTCTGCATTGGAAACAAGAATTGGTCAACGATGCATCAATAACAACTTACTTGAGAACCTCAAGCGACGGCGTAAACTTCGGTGATTGGGTGAAAACGACAGCAGAAGCAGACGAGGGCAGGGACGATATGCCAGCCATGGAAACATTTGCGGCGCTGGTCGGAGCAGGGAAAAATAGTTACGCCCAAGCCAAGATTGAATTTGTCCCGGAAAAAGGAATTTCCCAAAAATTAAAGACGCTTACTTTTACTTTTATCAACTCCGGGGAAGAATCCAAACAAATTACCAAAAAGTTAAGTTTGGCTTTAACCAGCATCGCCGCAGGTGCGGGCACGCTGAAAACTCCTCCGAACGGGCAAAGCATTAATGTTATTTCCCGTGAAGATTGGGGAGCCGACGAAAGCTACCGGTTGAACACCGATGGAAGCGAGAGCTGGCCCCGTTCTTACCACGGCACAAGAAAATTGATTATTCATCACACCGCCGTTTTAGATTCGAACGGAGTGACGGATTTAGAAACCAACAAAGCTAATGTTCGAGCTATTTACTATTACCACGCCGTTACCCAAGGATGGGGAGACATCGGATACAACGCTCTCGTTGATGCCGCGGGTAATATCTACGAAGGAAGATACGGCACGCACGGGACAATCCCCACCCGTTCCGTTCCGTCTGCCGATCAAATAATGGCATTGGATGTGGAGGCGGGACACGCTTCCAGCTACAATAGCGGCAGCTTCGGAGTTTCCGCCATGGGAGATTTCACCAGTTTTGATATTCCTCCAGCCCAGCTGGCATCAATGGAAGATGTCTTGGTATACGTCGCCGACAGCCGAGGGATAGACGCCATGGGAAGCAGCGATTTTCTCCGTTATGACGGCACTTGGCATTCTAACCTAAACAACATAACGGGACATCGGGATGTGAATGCGACGGCTTGCCCCGGAGACATGTTGTATCCTCACTTGGGAGAAATAAAAACAGCCGTTGCCGGCAGGATGCTTCCGGGTCTTTCCAATTTTTCCGCTACCGTTAACTCGCTGCCGATTAGCGGCACCAACATCGGATTGGAGATAATGAATTTCGGCTGGACGGCCTTTTCCGGAGCAGCACAGTATCAATATGCCTTGGAAAGAGTATACGGTACGACCGGAGTCGCAAGCGACAGCGAATCATGGGAAACTGCTTGGCTGAATTCTGAAAATACAAACATGCAAACTACTGCCAACACCAACGTTCAGATTGACGCAAGCACCTTACAATTAAATTCCAACTATGTATTTTATGTGAGAGCTTTAGATGCCAACGAACTGCCAATTTCCAATGTTTCGCACGTTAATTTTAAAAAAGACGGCTCGGTTCTTGATACAACAGCGCCTGCAGCCAAAATTACCAATCCAGCCGATGGAGCAACAGTTAGCGGATTAGTAACCGTAAGTGCTAATGCAAGCGACAATATCGGTGTTAAATTGTTTGAATTATATATTGACGGAAAAAAAGCGGTGACAAGCACGACGGGAAGTATCAGCTATAACTGGAATATCAAGAAGGTGACAGTTGGCACGCATATAATTACGGCAAAAGTTTATGACGCTGCAGGAAACACAGGAACGGCCTCCATTTCGGTCACGAAGCTTGCCAGCACGCCCCACCCGCCTAAAAAATAGGTAATGACGAAAAAGCACCCCGCAATCAGGGTGCTTTTTTTGTTTATTCGGAATATTTTCTGCTAGAGGATAGTCAAGAAATTGTTAACAGTCATAGTACCTCTATCCCAGGCATAATGATAAATCGTCTTGCCTTTTTTGTTAACCGATCGTTGCTTTACCTTATTTTTGTAAGTCAAGACCAGATCGTAACTACCCGGCGCCCAACCCTTGTATTTAACATTCAATCGAAGAGTGGTGGAGTTGGCATCGGTTCTGACTACTTTCAGTATCGGCACATTTTTTCGATTCATTCGCACCTTAGCCCATTTCTTTTTAGTAATAACAATCCCGTCAAAAGTAACGTCAACCTTTTTTCTGGCAGCTTTGCTATTACTGTAGTTTAGTTCCGAAGTACTGCTCTGCCATTCAACTTCTAATTCCAGAGCTTCCTCTTTTTTGGCATAGGTAAAGGAGGATTGGCTCGGATCGTAAACATAAAGGTCATATTCTCCGGCAGTAAATCCCGCCGGCACGGTAGCTGACATCTGCGTGGGGTCTACAAAAGAAGAGACTAGCACGGTAAGCTCGCTTTCCCCGGTTACTTCGCTTCCGTTGTCGGCTATTCCGACCTTAAGCCCGCTACTGAATCCGCTTCCCGTTATGGTAATCGGGGTTCCTTGTTCGGGACTGAATTGATGGGGATTTACATCACTGATCGTAAAATTGGCGTTCCCTTGATCGCTATCCGCCTCAGCGACTTTGCCAGTCCAAAAGCCTACGGTTAAGAGACACGCGATCAACCCTAAAGAAAGCATTTTGCCTGATGTTTTCATATTTTTTTATTGATGTATTAAAATTTGATTTTTCTATGTAATTTTGATTTTAATCCATACTTTTAAAATAGCAATTTGCAAAGTAAATCTCGATTTGGTAAATTTTAATACATCTGCCGAAAGTAGGACAGAAGTGCGTTTTAGTGTCTCATTTGTCTTACTTTTCCTCAAAAACCCCGAAATCCCAAGGAATAGGGAGTCCTCCTTCGCTAAAGCTACGGCGGGTAAATAAAGAAGTACAAAAGCCCGCCCGTCCGAAGCATAAGCGCAGGCGGGGTTCTAGACCTGTCTGGCCGAGCACCATCAAAAAACCGTATGGTTATGCGTTTTTTTGTGTATGGCGATAGGTATTCCTTTAGGATTTATATTATGGACGAGTACAACTCACGAATCCCTGCTTTTCTATTGACCAAACCTAAGTTTAGTTTGTGGTTGATATTCTCATAATATTAATTTTGATTTATAATTGCGATATTCTAAATGATTCGTATTTTTATCGTAAAAAAATAAATAAAAAAATGAAAACAAAAACAAAAATGTTGGGAGCGCTAGTTTTTGTGTTAGCATTGTTTTGTGAAGATAACGCATCGGCCTTCGATAATCCAGATGAAAGCGATATTTTCTGGCAAACGTTAAGCGCGATGGATAATCCGAACGATGCAGACGGCTGCAAGGGGAAAATTGATGATCTCTGGGAATCGGGTGAACTGGTCGCTTATGATGTAAGTAACAGAAGAGCACAGGGACAAACAGTCAACGATAGCGAGCTAACCGACCGGAGCGAAGAGCACCGGATATCTCTGACGGCGGGATATTACAATACCTGTGAGAACTTCGACCAAGGTTTTGAAATAATGCGCAACTCCATGGAACAATACGGCAAGACATCCAACATCTGGGATATGACCGACTGGCATAATGTTACTGGTCTTTATTTTCAAAGCCAGGAAGGAAAAATTTATTTTGAGAGGACATTGGATTTCATGTCTTACCGGTTCCAAATCTTCATGCAAGAGTTCCCCAACTTGGTCTCAATGCAAAACGGATATATCAGCTTAAACGCGGCGATGGTGCCGGAATTGAAAAATTACGGGGCGGTGCTTACCATGTATAATCTATCTTTTTCCTCAATCCCGGACATATATGTAGATGGGGTGCTAGCCAATTCCTCTGATTTGGGAGCCGTGTATGACACGAGCACAGGAACGCTTACTTTTGCTGCCAGCCATTTCAGTTCATACAAGGCCGTCGCGAAAGGATCAAAGCAGAGCGTGATGAAAATAACAGGAACCAACAAAAAAAGTATAAAATATAAGGCGAACAAGCAAACTTTCAAGATTAAGGTTAAAGGCAGAAGCCTTAAAAGTGCTGGCGCTTCCACCACTTGCAAACTGGGCTTCAATGATGCCATGAAAGTCAGCGTGGCAAAAAAAGGGAAAAGAGTCACTTGCACATTCCGCATGAGCGATTTTTCTTCTCTGGGTGTTTATCCTTTGACAGTTTCTATCACAGGGAAAGGAGAAGTTACCCGAGAAAACGCGGTTAGAATCAGATAAAGGTTGCCTTAGGAGTAGCGTGGGGTAAAAATCATAATGCTTCCATTAAACAGGTTCTAAATCGCTCTAACTGGCGGAGCACCGACTTGAAAACCACATACCCCGTAGAGTGCTTATTGACAAAAAAGCACTCGACGGGTAGAATAGTCGCATGAAGATATTTTTCTCAAATCAAGGCAATTTACGTAATTTCAAAAGCTTTGCTAAATCGCTTGATTTGTCGCGCTCCGATAAACTAGAAATAACAACGCATGCTAAGTGGGTTACTGTTCATCCTGCAAATCTTGTTTTGGCAGCCGCACTGGCAATTCAGGTAGGCAAAGAAAATACAGAAGTCGTAGGCGATGTTCCCGATACCGGTCGATATTTGGATCGGATGGGACTTTATAGATTGACCAAAACTTCGTCTCCATTTATTTATCGTAAAAAAGAAGAGGCAGGACGTTTTGTACCGATAAAAAGAATCAAAACATCCAAGGATCAATCTCGATTTATTACCGATGTGATTCCGCTTTTGCATTTGTCTGAGGAAAACGCTACGATAGTCAAATATATTATTGGTGAGTTAGTACGCAATGTGCTAGAACACTCATTTTCTCAAAACGGGGCGATTGTGGCCGCTCAATATTATAAGAAAACCAATCGTGTAAGTATTGCTATTTGTGACACCGGCATAGGCATTTGGAAAAGTTTGCAAACGTATTGGCATCCAAAAAATGACATCATGGCAATAAAGCTGGCGTTAACGCCGGGTATTACCGGCACAACTCGTAGAGAAGGAGGTACCGCTGAAAATGCTGGTGCCGGATTATTTTTCATTAAATCTATTGCTAAAATTACGCGCAATTATTTCGTTATATATAGTGGTAATGCCGAATACACATTATTGAAGCACAAAAAACGCATCAAAGGAATGCCCAGGTTATATGCCGACCCAGATCGTGATCCACATAGCGAAACATCTAAAGCGCCAAGTTTTCAAGGAACGTTGGTGGCAGTAGATATTTCACTTGACGAAACGCCGGAGTTTAAAGGTTTGTTAGCCAGTATCGGCAAGGTATTCGATAAAGCAATTCGCGAACGCAAGCGAGCGAAATATAGAATCCCGAAATTTATATGAAAAAAATTATTAAAATTCGAAAATACGCAGGAAATTTCGCCGAGAATAAAGATACGGCGAAAAAATTAAGGATTGAGAAAATTATGCCGACCCTGTCAAAACACAATGAGGTTATTTTGGATTTTGATGGTGTTAGTGGAGCTACTCAATCATTTATCCATGCCCTGATTAGTGATTCCATTCGTGAGTTACAAAATGTCGCTTTTGATAATTTATTTTACAAAAATACAAATGACGATGTTCGCGAAATTATTTCAATTGTTTATCGCTATATGCAGGAAAGTTTAGGAAATAATAAATAAGGCATTGATAATTTAAATCTTCTCAAACCGAAGTTAATTGATCGTCAGTAATTTTCTCACCTGCCCCAAGGTATAATCTAAGTTAGGATAGATTTTTTCAAAGTCTGGATTCCTATACTCGTACCATTTGGCAAGCCAATTAAAAAAGTTGTAAAGCGACCCGCCTGCGCCGAGGCCTGCCCGACTTCGTCATTCAGGCGGGCTACGGCGGGCAGGTGTCCCTGTTTGCCCTGAACCGCATTGGTTCAGGGTCAGGTGCATTATACGACCTCAAAAAGCATTAAGTGAGGAAAGTGGACTTAATAGAGGATTTTGCTTGCGACTTACCATAAAATAAATCTATGCTAAAATTATCTTAGGTTTTTGTCTACAAAGTCTTGTTTAAAGATATTTAAACAAAATTTTCTATGGAAAACCAAACAAAAAAAATCCTTATCATTGAAGACGAAAAACCGATGGCTAAAGCGTTAGAGTTAAAACTGAACCATTCCGGTATTGCCGTCAAAGTTGCCTTCGATGGAGCAGAGGGATTAGAAGTTCTCACTAAAGAAAAGTTTGATTTAGTTTTGATGGATCTGATTATGCCCAAAATGGACGGTTTTCATATCCTAGCCGAGCTTAAAAAGAGAGAGGACAAGACACCAATTATAGTTTTATCCAATTTAAGCCAGGAAGAAGACCTCAAAAGAGCCCAGGAATTTGGCATAAGGGATTATTTTATAAAATCTGACATTTCCATTAATGATCTAGTAGAACATGTAAAAAAATTACTGAGTGCCACAACGGGTATCCAGCCCGCAGAAACCATTTATAATCATCCCGAAAGTCAAACGCTGGCGAAATAAAGGGTAATCGTTTGATCGGGCTTCTAAGTAAAACAAAACAGGGGGCTGAAAAGTATGAACATTGAAGAAAAAGAAAAGATAAAAGAAATCTTAATTCGAGAAAATTACGTCTCTCCGGAAGATATAAAAAGGGCAGGAGAACTCGTTAAAATTCGGGGAGGGGATATCATTGATTACCTCTTGGCGGAAGAAATTATTACCAAGGACTTGGTCGGTCAAGCCTTGGCTGAGTCCTACGGTATTATTTACGCTGACCTGAATTCCAACGTTCCTACCCGGGAACAAGTGCTAAAAATTCCCGAAGAGATCGCCACTAGATATCGCTTAGTTCTTTTTCGGGAAAGCAGTGATAAAATATTTCTCACTACCGATAGTCTGAAAACCAGCATTAGTGAAGCTGATATCACCGTTCTTCGGAATATTTTTCAAGGCAAAACCATTGAAATTAACTATTCTCTCTCGGAAGACATTGACGCGGTCTTCATTAATTACCGCAAGGCCTTAGATACCCGCTTTCAGAAAATAATTTCCGGCAGCGAGCGCATAGCTCCGGAAATAATCGATGAAATAATTGCTGACGCTTTGGCTTTCCACGCATCCGACATTCACTTTGACCTTCAGGAAGACGAAGTGGTCATCCGTTTCCGCATTGACGGTATCCTTTACGAGGCCGGGCGATTACCCAAACAATATTACGAAAACATTTTAAACCGTATCAAAGTCCAGTCCCATATGCGCACAGACGAACATTTTTCCGCTCAAGATGGGACTATCCACTATCAAAAAAATGGTCAAACCGTTGATATGCGCGTATCGGTCGCTCCCACCCTGGACGGGGAAAAGATTGTCATTCGCCTGCTGGCTGAATACATACGCAGCCTCACTCTTTCCAATTTGGGAATGTCCAAAAAACAACAAGCAGGAATTCAAGAAGTGTCCCGCCGGCCTTTTGGAATGATCCTGACAGTTGGTCCCACCGGTTCTGGCAAAACTACCACCCTTTACTCAATTTTAAAGCTGCTTAACAAACCGGAGGTAAACATTTCCACCATTGAAGATCCGGTGGAATACAAAATTTTGGGCGTGAACCACATTCAAGTTAATCCCCAAACTAATCTGACTTTTTCCCAAGGGTTGCGTTCTATCGTCAGGCAAGACCCGGATATTATCCTGGTAGGAGAAATTCGCGACAAGGAAACAGCGGAAATTGCCATCAATGCCGCCATGACCGGTCATCTCTTGCTTTCCACCTTCCACGCTAATGACGCCGCTACTGCTATCCCCCGGCTTATCGATATGGGAATTGAGCCGTTTTTAATTTCTTCCACCCTCCAGGTGATTATCGCCCAAAGATTAGTCCGGCGAATTTGTGAAAAATGCCGTTATAGCACCCAGCTGAGTAAAGTTGACCTGTTCAAGATTCTTCCTCAAGGAAATTTGTTCTTCCCCCAAGAGGAAATTACTCTTTACCGAGGTAAGGGTTGCAGCGTTTGCTCCCATACCGGCTATAAAGGCAGAATTGCCGTATTTGAATTTATTTATATTGGGAAAGAAATACAGGAGTTGATTATGAAAAACCCTTCCAGCAATGAAATTTGGGATATTGCTAAAAAACAAAGGGCAGAGCCTCTCTTCTTTGACGGTATAGAGAAGGTAAAGAGCGGTATAACCACTTTGGAAGAATTGATGAGAGTAGTGGCTCCACCCGATTAAGTTTAATAATCAAAAAAATTGTTACCCGTGAAAAACCAAAAACCTCCGAGAACTAATTCCTCCAAAAGATTAGCTTTCTTGTATAATTTCGGTCTGGATGAGGAAAAGAATTATATTATTGAAAACTTGGCTATTTTGGTTAATTCCGGGATGGACATTATAGCCGCTTTAGAAGCGATAAAAACAGAGCTTAAATCAAAACGGTTAATCCGATTCATCTACGCCATTCAAAATGAAATTGAAGTCGGCTCAAGCTTGTGGAAAGCTTTGGAAGGAAGCCGGGTTTTCCCAGCGCAAGTTATCTCCTTGGTCCGGATCGGCGAAGAGTCAGGTCGGCTTAGTCAAAATCTGAAAATTGTGGCGGAGGAGCAACAAAAAGACCGGGAATTTCGCTCCAAGCTACGCTCCGCCATTATGTACCCGGCTTTCGTTTTGGTCTTGAGTTTTGTCATTGGAACCGGCATCGCCTGGTTTGTTTTGCCTCAGTTGGCTAAAATCTTTTCCCAGCTAAACCTCAAACTTCCCCTCATCACCAGGATTTTAATTCAGCTAGGCAGCTTCTTAGGCCAATATGGGTCAATAGTTATTCCCCTTTTTACTTTTGCTGTCGCAATAGCGATCTATTTTGTTTTTTTCTTCCGCCCCACAAAATATACCGGCGAGTTTCTCTTACTCCACATTCCTGGTATTAAAAAGCTACTGAAAGAATTAGAATTAGGCCGGCTGGGTTTTATTCTGGGCACCTTGCTTAAGGCCGGAGTGCCGGTGGTGGGAGCAGTCCTTTCTCTCAAAGAAGCCTCTCCTTTTGAAACCTACCGCAAGATGTACGTTGCTTGGGGAAAAACCCTGGAAGAAGGCAATTCTTTCCAAAAAAGCTTCGCCTTATATCCTCGATCAAAAAAGCTGATTCCCTCTCCTGTTCAACAAATGATCATTTCAGGTGAGCGCTCCGGAAAATTAGCTCCAACCTTTATAAAAATCGGGGAAATCTACGGAACCAAGACGGAAATCACCACCAAAAATTTAGCAGTAGTTTTAGAACCAATTTTACTCATCATTGTCTGGCTGGGCGTAGTGTTTATCGCATTGGGAGTGGTTATGCCCATTTACAGCCTAATCGGCGGACTTAAAACACAATGAATATGAAAGCTGCTGGTTTCACGTTAATAGAAATATTACTCTATATCGCGGTATTTACGCTAATCACCGGAGTTTCCATTCCCATCTATCTATCATCTCAAGCGCGCAATGACTTTGATATCACAACTGTTACCATCGCTCAAACATTGCGCCGTGCGCAAGTACTTGCACAATCGGTTGATGGCGATACCAGCTGGGGCGTTAAGATACAATCAGGGAGTATCATAGGGTTTAAAGGTATAAGTTATGCAACCCGCGATACTAATTTTGACGAGATATTTGAAATACCAGGAAGCTTGACACCATCTGGTGTCCAGGAAGTTGTTTTTACAAAATTTACCGGTCTGCCCCAAACCACTGGATCCATAACATTATCCTCCAATACCAATGAAACGCGAAATATTACAGTTAATACGAAAGGCACGGTCAGCTACTAATCAAGCTGGCTTTTCACTAGTAGAAATTATTCTCGCCAGTGCGCTTTTTGCATTATTGGTGACAGCGCTTGTCGGAGTGTATCTCTATGGGCAAGAATCAACTGCGCTGGCCGGCAACCGCGCCCGCGCAACGATGCTTGCCGAAGAAGGGTTAGAGGCGGTGCGTAATATCCGCGATGCCGGATTTTCTAATCTCGCCGACGGTACCCACGGACTGGCTGTTTCCGGTAACCAATGGGCATTGTCCGGGACATCGGACATAACGGATATTTTCACCCGCAGCCTGGCTATTTCCCCCGGAGATGATGCCAGCAGAAAGCAAGTAACCGCAACTGTTTCTTGGCAGCAAACACCCCAACGAACTGGTTCGGCTGTGCTCACTACCTATCTCACTGCTTGGATTAACCCGGTCGGCGGCGGACCACCTAGTTCTTGTTCCGACTACTGTCAATCACTCCCCGCCGGCTACTCCGCTGGCACCTGCCGCCAAAACACACAACAATGTGAAAATAATGGCGAGATTTATGAGTCCGGGGGTGATTCTATCTGTATTACTAATTTTCCGGGTGATTCCAGCCATAATACTTGTTGTTGCTTACCATGAGTAAATATCAAAAAAGTTTCACGTTAATCGAGCTCCTCCTATATGTAAGTATTATCGGAACAGTTATTTTTTCCGTTGTCGGTTTTTTGTTTCTGCTGATGCAATCGCGGGTGAAGAATCAGACTATTGCCGAAGTGGAACAGCAAGGGCTTCAAGTCATGCAACTGGTTACGCAAACCGCACGGAATGCGGAAACAATTACCGCGCCGGCGCCGGGCGCGAGCGCCTCGTCTTTGACGCTCGACGTTGCCACAGTCGCGGACGACCCAACCATTTTTGACCTCGCGAGCGGCGCAATTCGTATCCAAGAGGGAGCCGATTCGGCTGTTGCCCTTGTCAACTCCAGGGTTATCGCTTCCGCTCTCTCCTTTCAAAATCTTTCCCGCGCCAGCACGCCCGGGACAGTCCGCATCCAATTTACTTTAACCCACGTTAATCCAGCGGGGAGAAATGAATACAGTTACAATAAAACATTTTATGGAACAGCAACCCTGCGATAAAAATTACCAAAAGGGATATATCGCCCTTATTACGGTTTTGGTCATTGGTGCTGTTGGCATCGCCATCGCCACATCGCTTCTTTTGTTAGGCCTGGGACTAAGCAGAACTAGTTTTGCCATTGAACAATCAAACCAAGCCATGGCGCTTGCCAACGCCTGTGCCGAAGAAGCGCTTCAGCAGATCAGAGATGCTACTCCTTTCGAAGGAACCAATAATTTAACCCTCGGGCAAGGTAACTGCACCTACACTGTTACCAAGCAATTAGGCCAAAACAGAACCATAACGGCTTCTGGCACAGTAGGCACGGTAACGCGAAAAGTAAAAATAACTCTGGACAAAATTACACCGAGCATTAATATCACCAATTGGCAAGAACTGGCTGATTTTTAATTTTTATTATATTTTATATAGTAATGACTTATCAATTCATAAATATAAATCATTGTCAAAATAAAAACATTAAATGAAAAATAAACAAAAAGGACGGGGGTTTACTTTACTGGAAATCCTTTTGGTAATCGCTTTAATCGCGATTTTAGCCACCATCGTGATCATCGCGATTAACCCGAGCAAACAATTGGGCGAAGGCAGGGACGCCCAGCGCCGGGCGGATGTCAACACCATCCTTAACGGTGTCTATCAATACGCGCTTGACAACAATGGCTCCCTGCCCGCGTCCATCACCACCACCCAAACGGAAATCTGTAAAACGGGCGGCACCTGCACCGGATTAATTGACTTGGGTGTCCTCACCACCAACGAAAAATACATTACCGCTATTCCCGCTGATCCCACCGGATCTTCCACTAATGGTGTCGGCTACGAAATAAAAAAATCAAGTAACGGTCGCATTACCGTGGTCGCCCCCGACGCGGAGCAAGACGCTACCATCAGCGTTACTCGGTAACTAAGCTAACTCATTAACAGAATACTTGCAGAAAGGAGGGTGAGACAATAAAAATCATGAAAAATAACAAAATCAAGACGGATGAACAAACCGCATCGAAACGGACTGCTTTGCATTATATGACTACGCTGGTAGATGTTGCCAGGGAATCTTTCTTAATTCTCGATTCCCATCTGCGGGTGATTTTAGCGAATCCGACTTTCTACCAAGTTTTTCGGGTTTCACCGAAGGAAACGGAAAATGAATATCTTTATGCATTAGGAACCGGCCAATGGAATATTCCCGCGCTGAAGACACTATTGGAAGAAATTTTGCCCAAAAGCAAAACCATAAAAAATTATGAGGTCAAATATGCTTTCCCAGCAATCGGGGAAAAAACGATGCTGCTCAACGCCAGGCAAATCGATTCAATACAATTGATTATCCTGGCCATGGAAGACATCACTGTCAAAAAGCAGCTTGAGAATAAACTTACTGAATATACCAAGGATCTTGAGGTCAAAGTAGCCGAACGAACAGTCAAGCTAACGGATAAATTAAATGAACTCAAGTCGTTGAATAAAACTATGGTGGGAAGAGAATTGAAAATGATGGAGCTGAAAAGAGAAATCGAGAGCTTAAAGAAACGGATTAAGAACGGTGGCAATAAAAACGGGGGGAATGGCAACCATAAAAACGGGCGATAATACCTAATATGCACCGCGTACTTGAAAGGCAAATAAAGCGACATCTTGGCGGTTATGCTGCTATTGCTCCAAAATGGAGGGCTTTTTTTGAATCGGTAAGCAAGACCTACACTGAATTTGATAAGGATCTGGCGCTTCTGGGCCATGCCCGCGACCTAAGTTCTAAAGAATTACGGAAAAGCGATCGCCGTTTTAAGGAAAATAAGCTAAAAGCGGAAAAAAAATCGCAAAATATCGCGTTTGGATTTGTTAAGCGCACGAAAGAATCAGATGAACGAATTGCGGAGCTTGAGGATGTCCGTAAAGCGATGGGCAATCTGCTGGAGGATTTTAAAGAAGAGCAGAAAGCCCTAGCGGAAGCCAAAGCAAAAGACGAAGCCATCTTAGCTAGTATTGCTGACGGCTGCATTTTTGTTAATACGAACGGAGAAATTATCCTAATTAACCAGAAGGCCCAAGAGATGCTCGGTTACACAAGCCAAGAATCTATCGGTAAGCAGTGGCACGAAATTTTACGCCGCGAAGACGAGAGCGGTAAGCTAATACCACCAGGGGAAGGAGCCATTCGCGCAGCACTTCTAGCCGCTGCTACTACTGTTACTACTGCAAGAGAAATGAAAAGACACGTTGCTTTTAAAATTGAAACCATACTTGGCAGAGCCTACTATTATGTGCGCAAAAATAAGACAAGGTTTCCGGTAACCATAACTGTAGCTCCCGTGACGTTGAGGAACAAGGTTATTGGAGCAATTGAAGTATTTCGCGACATTACTAAAGAAAAAGAAATTGACAAAGCCAAAAGCGAATTCGTTTCCTTGGCTTCCCATCAACTGCGCACTCCACTTTCCGTCATAAGCTGGTATGCAGAAATGTTGATCGCCGGTGACGCCGGGCAGTTAAACAAAGAACAAGAGAATTTTTTAGGGGAAATCTACAAAGGCAACCAAAGAATGGTTGAGCTGGTCAATACGTTCCTTAATGTTTCCCGTCTTGAACTTGGCACTTTCATTGTAGAGCCGAAGCCAACTGACCTAAAAGAATTGGTGGAAAGTGTCTTCTCTGAACTTTCACCTAAAATCCGGAAGGGAAAACTGGAGATTATCAAAAAATACGCCACTAATCTTCCCAAAGTTAGTGTGGATCAAAAATTAATGCGGATGATTATTCAAAATTTACTTACCAATGCCGTCAAATATACTCCTAGCAATGGCCGGGTTATCCTAGAAACAACAAAAGATGATGTCAATTTTAAAATCATCGTTACGGATACTGGTTATGGCATTCCTAAAGACGTCCAGGATAAAATATTTATTAAGCTATTTAGAGCGGATAACGCAAGGGAGAGAAGCACTGATGGAACCGGTCTGGGTCTTTATATTGTTAAATTAATTCTTGACCATACCGGAGGCAAAATTAGCTTTACTTCTGAAGAAAATAAAGGCACCACCTTTGAAATAATTATGCCCCTTAGCGGAATGCGTGGTAAAGAAAGCACAAAATTTTTATCTTAATATTAATCATTATTGAAATGGACAAAAAAACAATCCTCATTATAGAGGATGAACCAACCCTGTTGAATGCCCTTACCACCAAATTTAGGAATGAGGGTTTCTCAACATTAGAAGCTCGGAACGGTCAGGAAGGCTTAGATATTGCTCTTTCCTCCCGTCCCAACGCTATTCTCCTTGATGTGGTTATGCCCAAAATGGACGGCATGACCATGCTAAAAAAGTTACGCGAAGATAATTGGGGCAAAGAAGCCCCGGTTCTCATTCTAACCAACCTCGGTGACAACGAAAAAATAGCCGAAGCTATGGAACAAAACACTTTTGGTTATTTGGTCAAAAGCAACTGGACTTTAGATGATGTTGTTAAAAAGATCAGAGAAAAACTCGCCTCGGAAGAGTAGGAATAGATTGAGTGGCGAGGTTGGCCCTGTATCGCGCGGTACAGGGCGAGCCAGTGAAGCAAAATAGGACAGCTTCTTAACTTTTTGGATATACGAGTATATTTAAAAGTGGTAAAATAAAGGGGATTAAATATAAATAAAAATATGAACAACCAAACAATAAAACCAACGGGTTGCTGCGAACCGTTTAATCCTAAACCATGGCAGGATAAAGAAATAACCTGGAACAATAAATTGTTCGTGAAAGATCGGGTAACGAGCTTTCTCCACATTCCACTTAATTTCGGCGGGAAAGTGGTAAAAAATATGAAGCTGATCCAGACGGCTGGAGCCGAAGCGGAGCATCAACTAATGCTTACCGATGAAAATTCTCTCTGGGGCGCAGATATTTATATTGATGTTGCCAAAGAAGTTCCGGAGGCGCAGATGGCAACCCTTTCCGGCACATTTCTAACGAAAGTCTTTGAGGGGCCATATCAAAATGCCGGCAAATGGGCAGAGGAGATGAAGGAACATGTTGAAAACAAAGGTAAGAAGCTAAGAAAGTTGTATTTTTCCTACACCACTTGCCCGAAATGCGCCAAAGCATACGGCAAAAATTACGTAGTGCTTTTCGCGCAAATAAATTAAAAGCGGTATATGAACAAAATATTTTTAGGCGTAATTTGTAGTTTAGTTCTTAGAATAAATGGTAAACCAATAATTGTTTTTGCAGGCATTGTCAGAATGGGGATAATTTCTACCGGGTATTTATCTAACTTGGTTTTAGGCAAAACATAGTGAGTAGCTGGGTGGAGTAAAAATTAAACTGTCTCCATTAAAAAGTAAGACACCGCAAGCGGTGTCATTTGAGTTTAAACCAGTAAAGCTATGCAGGGAACACTTTGTCTTCAGGTGAAAATTTAAAGAGCAGGCCATCTGTTTTTCGCTCGGCGTTTCCCCAACGGGTAATCCTCTGTCCCACTCCGAGAAGAAAATCATGATGCTCAATGAGCTCATCCCCTTTCCCTACTTTTTTGAATAGGATTAGGTTGCCCGGATCAGAGAATATGTCCGTTCTGAATTCTTCTCCAATTCGCAGTTCTGAAAATTGCATCTCTACCCTCCCTTTTTCGATTTTTTGTATTAATGCGATGAAATGAACTTACATTAAAATACTATAAGATATAAAGTAATTCCGCAACAATGTGTATAGGTTCCTAACATTTTGGAAAACCCGTAGAGTGTCGTCTGTCTTTTATAAGCCATCTTGGTATTGGAGAGGCTTATGCTAATTGTCTGAAAAAGGGAGCGGCAGTTGCTAGATCGTTCATAGAGTTAATGAATAATTTGGACGCATTTGTTACGATTGGAAAAGAAACTGTAGTAAACCACTATTGACCAAACCTAAGTTTGGGTGAATCCTACCCAGAAACCTTTTGCAGGTCAGTTCCAAAAAATACAAAGGAGGGGGAAATGCCTAAAGGTTTTAGAGACATAAAAACCAGCACAGGCGCGAAAGCAAAAAGATTTCTTCCTCCTACGATAAATATATCAGTAGGAGGAAGAAGAATTGGTACCATCCACAAGGACAATCAGCACCAAGGAGTCGGTGATTGGGACGGCAGTGTTGAGGGTCATCTTCACCGGAATTCTGAGAAACATTCTCCGGCAATCATAACCAGCTGGGCTTGGGCCCAAACGTTCAAGCGAAAAATCAAATTGTTAGAGGCGGAGATTGCCGAGTGCGAAGAGTTTGATCGGGAAGGTATCGCTGGTTCAAAAGACCTCCAAAAACTATTGGAGGACAGACGTGTACTTTTCCAAGAAATGTTCGAAACGTTTTAGATCCCGCCCAAAACGGGATCTTCTGTTTTTTTTGACCAAACCTGATTTTTCGATTCCGAAAGACCCGTTAGCACTCTATCAAACCAACTGATTATTCCTTTACGAGAGAGTGTTACGATTGTTTTCTCTAGATTTTTCGTGCTAAAATGACCGTGATAATCGAATACTATAAAAATTGGGATCTAGGAAATTAAATGAAAAAAATATAAAACAAATGACCAAAAAAACTTCTTTAATTACAATTTTTCTGATCCTGGCGGCGATCTTAGTTTACTTGGTTATTACAAGATTAGTACCGAGAAATAACCATCTAATTTCGAATGTTTCAAACACCGAAAATGAAAACGGTGTTGGCACATCGCAAAACGAAAAAAATTTAGGCGGTTACGAGTGTCTTTTTAGATTTACTGTGGAGCGAGGAGTAAATCCCGAAAATAATCCTGAAGTATTAAAGTTGGGGTTATTCCAGTCTTTTAGAACGGGTGCCTTCTGGGGAAAGATAGAGAATTTCGCGCCAGGTGAGAACAAACAATTTTCCGCCCTGATTAATCAGCTAATGAAAGAGGGCAAAATTGCAACCTACGCCCACATCAAAGCGGATGTTTGCCTTTATCGGGAAGATTTGTTAAATCCGGAAAACGGCGCGAGCTTGAATTATTACGTGGAGCATTATTATTGTACTAACCAATGCCAAACAGGAAAATATGAAATTAAAGTTGATCTGGACGCAAACGGAAACTTTGTTGGGTACAGAAACAGTCAAAACATATACTGAAATTTTAAGTTGTTGGATTCGGGCTTATAATCCCTTATTAATTTAAAGATATTAGGGTTTTGCGGGGATAAAATCCTGCTTTTTCAGATTCGCGAAGGCCTGTTATTATTATTGGCAATTGGGAACTCGTGTTGTATTTTAAAAAAGCTAACCAGTAAAAAACAAACATGGACGACAAAGAAACCAAGAAAATTGTGAAAGAAGCCTACGGCAAAATTGCCAAGGAGAACAACGCCTGTGGCTGCCAATGCGGTTGCAAGAACGTTGACGCGGAAGCCATCTCCCAAGCCATCGGCTACAGCGAAGCGAACATGGAAGCAGTCCCGGAAGCAAACTTGGGCCTGGGTTGCGGCAACCCCACCGCGTTTTCGGAAATCAAAGAGGGGGACACGGCTTTGGACATGGGATCGGGAGCCGGGTTTGATTCTTTCTTGGCAGCTAAGAAAGTGGGGGAAAGCGGGAAAATTATCGGCGTGGACATGACGGAAGAAATGGTCAGTAAAGCTAAGGACAATGCCGCAAAGCATAATTACAAGAATGTAGATTTCCGGTTGGGAGACATCGAAAAATTGCCGGTGGACAGCGAATCCGTTGACGTGGTCATTAGTAATTGTGTCATCAATCTCGCGCCGGATAAGGACAAAGTTTTTTCCGAAGCTTACCGGGTGCTAAAAAATGGTGGGAAAATGTTTGTTTCAGATATTGTATTATTGGAAGAACTTTCCGCTGAAATAAAAAACAATCCCGAGCTCATCGCCGGCTGCGTCGGCGGAGCTTTATTAAGGCAGGATTATTTAGAGAAGATAAAAAAAGCTGGATTTGAAATAGACATTTTGAACGAAAATAAAGAGATAAGTAAACAACAATACCGGGGAATTCCTTTAGAGAGTCTAATGGTGAGAGCTACAAAGTAATGTATTGAAAAGCTATGAGATACACAGTCCGCTTCCCCGTCCCAGGTAGCCAGAAACGGTACCGGCATATCGAATCAAAACTTGCTGTTTATTGCAGCATATGGTAAAATTATAGTCATATTAAAGATATATTTCTGCGATAAAAATAAATATATATAAAAATGAAAATTAAAACAAAAGTGCTGGGCATGTTACTCTCCGGACTGGCGTTTCTCTATGGAGGAGATGCGCTGGCCTTTGACAATCCACCGGAAGACGATATTTTCTGGCAAACTTTTGATGCCATGCGGAATCCGAATGACGTTACCGGCTGCAAAGCAAAAATAGATGAGCTTTATGAATCGGGCGAACTGGCACTTTACGATGTAACTAGGAGGAGAGCAGCGGGGCAGACGGTGAGTGACAGCGAACTCACGGACAGAAGCGAAAGTCATAGGACATCTTTGACGGCTGGATATTACAGCACCTGCGAAAACTATGACGAAGGGTTTGAGATTATGCGCAGCTCCATGGAACAGTACGGCAAGACTTCCAACATCTGGGATATGACCGATTGGCATAATGTCAACGGACTGTATTTTCAGAGCCAGGATGGCAAGATTTATTTTGACAGGACAATTGACTTCATGTCTTATCGATTCCAGGTTTTTATGCAGAACCTTCCCAACTTAATGATGTTTGATAACGGCTACATTAGTTTAAACGCCGAAATGGTACCGGAACTTAAAAATTATGGGGCGGTACTAACAATGTACAATCTAGATTTTCCAGAAATGCCCGATATTTATATTGACGGTGTTTTATCCGATTCTTCCAGCTTGGGAGCAGTTTATGACGTGGCTGCGGGAACTCTGACTTTCAATGCTAGCCACTTCAGTTCCTACCGGGCAGTAGCCAAAGGAAGTACAGTTAAGACCATGAAGATCAAGGGAATCAGCAAAAAGAGCATAAAATATAACGCGAAGAAACGCACGTTTAAGGTCAAGGCCAGAGGAATAAACTTGAAAGGATCGGGCGTAAAGTGTACGTTGGGCTTTCATGACTCACTCAAAGCCAAAGCCTCTAGGAAAGGAAAGAATGTGACTTGCACCTTCAATATGAACGGCTTTTCCCAAACTGGTTATTACCCATTAACTATCTCGGTGCCCGGGTCGGGGGAAGTTTCCCGTGAAAATGCAATTAGAATAAAGTAGTTTTCGTAGCTGTCGGAAAGATTCTTTACGCTTCTAATAACGGCAAGACCGAACAAGCCGATTATGATTTATTCACCATGTCCCATTAAATTGCTAGCAATTTTTCAGGGAGTTTGGCAACAGTCCCATTAAGCCCGCGAAGATAAATAAAGGGATTTATTTATTAAAAATTAATTTTAGGTTTGGGCTGATGGAAAGATAATTGAACATGCAAACAATATCTAAAAAAAACGTATTATTATGATAGGGGCGACAAAAGGATAAATTCTTCGTTTGGATTACAAGAAAAATTTAGTGAAAAAAACTGACTCGGAATTAGTGGCACTAGTGAAAATGGATCCCGAATATTTCGGATTCATCGTTCTGCGCTACCAAGAAAAGCTTTTTCGCTATGTTCAAAGAATATCTTATTTTAAAAAAGAAGACATCGAAGACATTTTGCAAGAAGTATTTATTAAAGTGTACAAAAACATCTATGGTTACGATGAATCTTTGAAATTCAGCAGTTGGATTTACCGGATTACTCGAAACCGGACGATAGACGAAATTAGGAGAAAATCCAGAGTATCCCAAGTGTTGTCATTAGAAGAAAACGATTTGGGAAAATTGATAAAATCTACCGTTAACATAGAAAAAGAATTCTTCAGAAAAGACACTGCCGAAAAATTACGCGCCGCAATCCAAAATCTACCCCCAAAATACCGGGAGGTTTTAGTTCTGCGGTTTTTGGAAGAGAAAGATTACGAAGAAATTATGGACATACTAAAAAAGCCCAAAGGCACAGTGGCGACACTCATAAAAAGAGGCCGCAAACTATTGGAAAAACAATTAATAACCTTAACTTCGTAGGTTTGACCTACTTTTAATTAATGAAAGATCTATCTCAAGAAACTATCAAAAAAATTAAAGAAGAACACATCCGGCCCAGGGCGAAATGGAAATTTTTAGCTGAGAACTCACTGATTTGGATTTCTCTGGTGTTGCTGGTTATTTTTGGGGCGATTTCTTTTTCACTAGCTTATTATTCCCTGACTCAACTGGACTGGGATGCTTTGGGATTTACGAGGCAGGCTCAATTTAGAATGTTTTTTGGGCTAATACCGCATTTTTGGATTTTGTTGCTCGTGTTTTTACTTGTTTTTGCTTTTATCCTTTTTCGCCACACAAAAAATGGTTATCGTTCCGGAGGTTTGTTAATCTCTTTATTGCTAATATCCCTGTTTTTATTGATCGGTTCCGTGGCTCATCACTTTCAAGCCGATAAAAGTATAAACGGCTTTTTTTCTAAAAAAGTTCCGGGATACCAACTTATTTCTAACAATAAAGAGCAACAGTGGTCCCAACCGAACACGGGCCTTTTAGGAGGAGAAATTATCCAAATTCAAGACAATGGTTTCGAGCTTAGGGACTTCCGAGGAGAAAACTGGCAGGTAAACTATGCCCAAAACACTTTGGTAAAACCTTCGGTTGAGCTGCGATCGAAAGAAAAAATCAAAGTGATCGGTAAAAAAATAGAGGATAAAAAATTCCAAGCCCGTGAAATTCGGCCGTGGGAAGGGAAGGGAATGGTGCGCGGCAAAACGGGAGATAAAAAAAACGGCAAGCAACAAGCCAAGCTCCCCCGAAGAGCGTTTGAAAACTTTTGTCCGCTTCTCCCGTAATAATAATTAGAAGCGCGCGCAAAATTAATAACTAACATATTCGAGATGCAAACAAGAACAAAATTATTTACGGCGGGAGCAGGAATTTTGAGTATAGCAGCAATCGTTTTGGCTCTCCAACCAGCTTTTGCTTATAAAGGGGATCCCGCCCAAAAAGGCCCTAATTACACTCCTGAAAGGCACGAACAAATGGAGAAAACTTTCGAAAACAATGACTACGAGGCCTGGAAAAATCTGATGAATGGTCGCGGTAGAGTTACCCAAATTATTAACAAGGATAACTTCAATCGGTTTGCCGAAGCCCACCGTCTCGCCGAACAAGGAAAAATCGAAGAAGCGAAGAAAATCAAGCGGGATTTAGGACTTGGGATTGGGATGAAAAACGGCGAGAGGAAAAACCAAGGAAAAGAAACGGGGGGAAATAAGGGTAATCGAGAATCTAACTGTCCTTACGCAAACCAGAATAAATAGTCTTCTGATTATGGTTTAACCGCAAACGCCTTGGATAAAATCCAAGGCGTTTGCTTATCTTTATAATTTACAATTTGCAATTCGCTTATATGTTTAATAATTTAAGCTTCAAAATAGATGAACAACAAAAAATTTAACTTTCTATCCTAAGTGCTTTCCCTTTCACCAATACTTCGGCAACTTTTTTCCGGGCAGAAACTAAGATTCGTTGAAAAGTGCTTTGGGAAGTATTCATTTTTTTGGCGGATTTAGTTTGGTTGAGCTCCAAATAATCATTTAACCGTAAGGCTTCCAGCTCCTCCTTGGAAATGGATACCTCTTTCAGTTGAAAAAGGGGTATCCCTCTCGGCTTATAATAATAAGTTTTAGGCCTGATTCTGACCCTTCGACAAAGTCTCGGTCTTACCATAAAAATTCTTTAATAGTTATTTTTTTATCAAAAACTCTTCTTCCTTCCCTAGGGAAAGGAGAGAAGAGTTTTTCGGCCGGGCTTCTTATTTCCCCTTCTCCAAATTTTCCAATTCTTTTTCTACCGTGCCTAATTCTTCCTTTAAATCCTCTATTTCTCCTTTAAGCAGTTCTTTTCTTTCTTCTTTCCCCAAGCCCTGGTATTTTTGGTAAAACCAACCGCACATTATTCTTCCCATCCCGCGTCCCCAGCCTAGCGGCCCGAATTTTTCCCCGCACGGGCCTCTGCCCCAGCCGGTTTTAGAACCTGTTCCTATAGGTCCGGTTCCGTCCATTCTTGGCATTTTAACCACCCCCCTTTCTTGTTAATATTTACACAGCCCTATCTATAATGAATAATAACCCATAATAAATAATTGTCAAAAAAAGTAGAAATCTATGCAAGGGGAAGATTATAGGACTTATTATCACCAGCAGTTTCGAGGGATTCGACGTAATAAGTGAAGTATAGCAGCTGTTAACGAACAATTAGTTAAATATCAATTCGGGTTCGAGCTTGGGAGAACTGGTAAATAAAGAGTAACACGATTCCTTGCCTTTATTGATTAATTGACATATACTCGTAGTATAAAAATTGTTTCTTATCGATACGAACAAGAAAAGTATATTAAACTGATTTAGGAATTAACTCATAAACTCTTAATTATTATTTGCCTAAGCTGGTTTTATACTGAATCTAAAAACCAGTAACGTTGGTTGAGGCTAGCGTACCCGGCCAGTTTTTATTGTTTTAATTTTGCGAAAGATTAATTCAACGTGTCGTCTGGACAATTTTCCGTCAAAGATAAAACATCTCGGGCGGAGGAAAATTAATTTTCATAAGTATTATCATGTACAATAGATCAAACAGGTCAAGGTCTTCAGGCTCCGACAGAAGAAGCGGGAATTTTACCCATAGAAGTTATGGAAGGTCTCGAGTTTCTTTCCATGGAAGGAGACCATTCAGAAGAGACAGCTTTAAAAAAAGCAAGATCGACGTTTCTAAATTTATTTGCAAAACTACCCGGACCGAGGTTAAAACCGAATATATCCCGCAGAATAAATTTGCCGATTTTAAGATAGAGTCGCGGCTCAAACAAAATATAGCGAATCGCGGGTATGCCAATCCAATGCCAATCCAGGACCAAGCAATTTCCCACATCCTAGCTGGAAAAGACATGGTGGGAATCGCCAACACGGGAACAGGAAAAACTGCCGCTATTCTCATTCCTATGATTGACAAGATTTTTCGCAACCGATCAGAAAAAGTTCTTATCGTAACTCCAACACGAGAACTGGCTTTTCAATTCGAAGATGAGTTTCGCCATTTTTCCAGAGGGCTAGGATTATGGTCAGCCGCTTGCGTCGGAGGCATGAATATTGGAAGACAGATTATAAATCTCCGCAGAAACCCCAACTTTGTGATCGGTACCCCCGGAAGACTAAAAGATCTAATCAAAAGAAGAGTTTTAGATTTATCAAGATTCCAGAATGTCGTTGTGGATGAAGTGGATCGGATGTTCGATCTGGGATTTTTAAACGACATCCGGCATCTTTTGGGGTTCCTGCCACAAGAGCGCCAGTCGCTTTTCTTCTCCGCCACAGTTTCCGAAAACATCAGAACTTTGATCGGGGCTTTCCTTAAAGATCCGGTTACCATTTCCGTAAAATACGGGGATACCGCGGCCAACGTGGAGCAGGACATTATCAGGGTGAACGGCTATCAAGAAAAATTTCAATGCCTTTGCCAATTGCTGACAAAAGAAGAATTTAAAAAAGTTTTGATTTTTGGCAAAACCAAAATGGGCGTGGAAAAACTTTCCCGTACTCTCTATGATAGCGGCTTCAAAGTGGAATCCATTCACGGCAATAAAAATCAACACCAGCGGCAGAAAGTTCTTTCCCTGTTTAAACTGGATCGCGTTAATATTTTGGTGGCTACGGATGTCGCCGCAAGAGGATTAGATATCTCAAATATTTCTCACGTTATTAATTTCGATTTGCCTAACAGCTACGACGATTACGTCCATCGCATTGGCCGAACAGGAAGAGCCAACAAAAAAGGTCAAGCGCTAACCTTCGTGGAATAAGATAGCTTGGAGGACCGTATTGAAAAATTTCTAAGTAGAAAATGGACAGATCTACCGGAACATTGATTTTAATCAACACCAAAAGTAACTATCGCAAATGGCCGAGAAGAAATCACAATCTCAATGTCAAATACGGCCACAAGTTTGGAAAAACATGGTACCGCGGTTCAGTTGTTAAGAACAACATACTGACGATCCAGCAGACAGATCCGGCAGACAAGAAAACGGCAAAATTTAAAAAAACAATTAAGCTAATTAGGCTTTAGCGACTGCGGCCAAACCAACCGGAGTTTTTTATTTTCCAAGTAAATTTCTTGCGACCGTTAAACACAGTGGTAAATTTATTTTTTCGAATCTGGGAAACAATTCTCACGGACTTATATTTTTTCTTGATTGCCCGTCTCGTTATCGTCACTTCGTTGCCTTTAACTCTGGCAACCGCGATAATCGCTTTTTTCTTCAACAATCCGACGGCGATTACTTCCTGATAGTCATCATTAAAATAATTTAAAGTAGTGTGCACAACTATTGTGGGAACGGATTCAAAAAAAGTATAATTCGTTCCGTTGATATACATTAGATGTCCGTTGCTAACCAAGTCAAGTGGATCGTTGTTGTCGGTTACATAGCCTTCGGGCACCGCGGTGGAGCAAACCCGCGTAGATGTAGCCGCGTCACCAAGCCCGTCAAGATCGGCGTCTCGATAATAAGTCACCATCTGTGAAAGTGAATTGTTCGCCGCGTCACAATCCAAATCTGTCGAAACACCATCATTGTCAAAGTCGTCATCGTTTTGATCATCACTGTTACTTACGTATCCCGCCGGCGCAGCGAGGGAACAAGCGGAAGTTATTGTGTCAGAACCCAATCCATCACCGTCGGCGTCTCGATAATAAGTCCGGTTAGCCGAGATGGAAGCGTCGTAATCATTGCAATCCGTAGCGTAGGTAACACCGTCTGAATCAGCATCAAGACAGGTGATTGGATAATTTGTGTATTTTACCACTTGGCCGTTATCATCATTTGCTATGTACACATCGGCCAAACGAGCCAGACAATTCGTTTTGACTGCAATTCCCTCCTGCGCGCTGCCGGGAAGAGAATAATGATTCACTATTTCATTATTTGAGTTTAATTCAATTAAGGCGTTGGCGGTATCAAAGATCGCGTAAGTGATTCCTGTATCTGAGCTATAATCTATCCCGGCAATATCAGTATAGCTTCCATAGGGTGTGACGGTTTCGACATAGCTAACCGTACCGCTAACATTAAGGTTGACGTTAAAAACATAAATTTTCCCATCTGCCTGCAAACCGGCGTAGAAATAACCGTTTTTATAGGCTAATCCCTCTAAACCACTATTATCCGGCCCAGTCATCCACGCGGTGAGGTTCCAAGATTTTCCGGTCAGCGCTTCTGTTTGAAGATCAAATTCAACAATGCTGTCCGGATTTTCCACCCCGATATATAAGTAACGGCTACTTTCGGTGAGAGTAACACCTTCAAGATCTCCGCCTAAATCCCAATAATCCAGTAAGTTGCCGTTCGTATCAATCTCATCGAGTCGTCCACTATTCTGAACAACAAAAAGCGATTGTCTTCCCTCATGCCAGACCGCCCCGCTGGCATCCGAAAGGGTGGCGATAACCGTTCCATTGCTTCCCGGCCAGCTGTCAACAGCGGAGCAACCGAAAGGGAAGGCAATTAAAAAAGCCGCGAGGGCTAAATGTAATTTGTTTCTTTTTTTCACGTTGGAGTTCACTTTCTTAAAAAGTAGCATGAATTTTCAGAGTGTACAATATATTGTGCGACGCTTACTTTACCGGGTCATTGGCGGACCACTGCAAAAATTATTTTATAGTTCTATACTACCTGCTAAGTTGCTCTGTCGTAACCCTCGGCCATGAAACTTTTCGCCAAAACAATCCTGCTGCTCGAGATCGCTTTTTTTAGTTTTGTATTTATCTCAAACCTCTCCTTATTCCCTAAGAGGAGAATTTTGGATTTCACCGGCGAGAAAAATTTAACAATCGTTGACAACGGGTTGGAGTATAAAATTTTAGCAAAGGGACCTACTGTTGGCGCCGCGCTGGCGGAAAATAACATTAAATTAGGCAAACTCGATGAAGTAATCCCGGCAAAAAATATCACGGCTCTGCCTTATATGACTATTTTCATAAACCGGCCGGCCGACATAAAAATTTCCGTTGACGGAAAGAATCTCGAGAAACAAACGTTCGCGAAAACCGTTTCCGACGCATTGGTAGAAAACAACATAACTTTGAGCCATCTCGACACGGTTTCTCCGGACCCCCAAACGAGGCTCGGGAATAATCTAAAAATTGTGATAACCCGCATAAAAAACGAAGAAGTTACCAGCGAGGAACCAATCAATTTCAAAGAATTAGAGCAAAGGGACGGAAAGGTGGATTGGGGAGAGAAAAAAATAACCCAAACAGGAGAAAAGGGAATTCGGGAAACAGCCTACAAAATCCATTATGAAAACGGGGAAGAGGTTTCCCGGATAAAATTGGCCTCCAAAATAACCAAGCCCGCGGTAACTCAGATTGTGAAAATCGGCACCCGGCTCCGGATTGGAAAGTCTGGATCCGGCATCGCCAGTTGGTATAATGCCGGTCCCCAAGAATGCGCTTCCAGAGATTTTTCCCGAGGAACATGGCTTCGGGTGACAAATAGTGCCAACGGCAAACAAATTTTCGTCCAAGTGGCCGGTTACGGACCGCAGAAAGGCACCGGTAAGCTGATCGATCTCGATAATAAGGCCTTTAAGCAGATTGCTCCGCTGGGGCAGGGAACCGCCAAGGTCAGAGTGGAAGAAATTCTAAATAAGGGATTCCGGCCGGAGTAATCTCGGATCGCATAGCGGATATTTGACAAAATTAGAGAATTTTGTTAATTTGTTGTTAGAAAGTCTCCCGCGCTCCGCCAAAACGGATGTGCGGGATTTTTTTTGACCAGAATATTCTGCTGGCCTAGCATTAGCCTAATATGAAAACTAAAAAGGAAACGGTCCAAATTTTTATCGATGGAGGTAATTTTTATCATCTGGCCCTCAAGAAAATAGGAGCGAAAGACATTGATTTTTCCTTTGACAAATTTGCCAAATTTCTTGCTAACGGCAGAGAAGTAACAGAATTTGGCAAGAGATGCTATGTCGGAACCGTAAGAGAACAAATCGACGATCCGGCGAGCAAAAAAGCAATGTCGAGGCAAACAAAATTCTTTTCCGTCCTTAAAAAGGGCAATTGGGAAATAAAAACAAGCAAACTAAGAAACAGGCTTGAAAGAATAATAATTGATAAGAGAGTTTTTAACTACAAAAATTTACACAAGAAGGGCGTAAAGTTTATTGAATATAAAACCACTAGAGAAAAGGGTATCGATGTAAAATTAGCGACCGATTTAATCGTTGGCGCAATTGATGGGAAATACGATACCGCTATTATCGTAAGCTCCGACAGCGACTTGGTTCCGGCGATAGACTGGGTCAGGATGAGAAAACATAAGAAGATCGAATATATAGGGTTTTCGATTGTTGACAAAAATAACGAGAAAAACAGCACCCGGCCGCTTCAAACAATGATAACCCACACCGATATACAAAGAATATTGGTCGAGTCCGATCTTAAAAAATTTATTTTAAATCGATAGTTAGCTTCTACAAATTCGCACTACAAAGTGGTTAGAAACTGGGTTCTCCGTATTCGTCTATAAAACACTGCTTCTCCGCGGCGGAAGCGCTATCCCACCAGTATTCAACATCGCCGTTTGGATGAGAACACTTTTTACTCTTAGCGCTGGCCTTCGGAGTTTTGTACTCGGAAGTTTTTGACAAACTGGCGCTACACTGGGGAATAGTAATGTTCGGATCCAACGTCGCGATTGTTTTTTGGATATTGTCATACTCACCATTATAGCCCGAGCCGAAAGCCTTGAGCTCCATTCCATAATCTCCCGCGAGCCAGTACAAAACCATAGAATCGGGATTGCGATAGGTAACTTGAAAGACAGTCGCTTCCCCGTTCCAATCTATGCTTTCCACCCAAACTTGGTTTCCCTCAATTTTTGCCGCTCTTTTTTGAGCAAAACCTTGTAAGGTTTCCGCAACGGCTATGGGCACGGCTTCGATTCTGATCTGAGATTGGCTACCCTTTAATATAACCACGTTTGAATCGAAAGTCATACCGTTATTTGACCACGCGGTTGGATAAGTTAACGTATAACGATGCTTGCAATTCCAATAATAGACTCCCGTCATTTGAAAATCTGGATCGACCACGGGGCGGCTGCCGGGAGTGGGACTTTGAAAACTTGAATTATCATATTCTATGCCGGCTTCGCTGGTGGGGCCGGAAATACCGGTTCCCGCCGAGCTTGGTTCAAAAACTTCGATCTTCTCAGCTATTTTTTGCATATCCAGAATCGCTTGCTGGGGCACATCAGGAGGCATATCGCCATTAAAGTGAGAGTAAACAAAGACATAACGGCTGTTGCGGCCCACTACTTCTCCCATGGGCGCTATGGCGCTATAGCCGTTCGTTTCTTGCGTTTCATCCCAAGAGTAAGCCACGTAGGCAGAAATACAGAAAGGGCTGGTGTACTCAAACAGTTCTCCGGTATATTCTTTATATTCAGTCGGGAGGAAAAAACAGTCTCTTGAAACTTCAAAATCTCCCCCCAAAGTTTGGGGTTCAGCCCGATAATTTGCCCAAGCCGGAGTAAATTTTAAGCGAAAACCAAATTCTTTGTTTTCATAGACTAAATAATTTTGAGAATCCGGAACGGTCTTCTCTTGATAATCCCGCGCGGCTTCCTGCGGTACGTTTCTGTTCTGCTGCTGAACGGATTGTTCGAACTGTTTCACTAAATTCTCTTTCTTGTTTTTGAAATAGCGCCAACCCATCCAACCCAAAACACCCGTAATTATTAAGAGTAGTAGAATAATGATTATCACCAATAGCACGGTGTTGGTACTGCTGGGAGCAACCGCCGTTCCGGACGGATGATCATCCGGCTCAGACACTGGATTGTTTGTTTTGTTTTTGTTTTTTGGCATGGAAAGAAAAAAATAATTAATCAAGCTGGATTAAATTTTCTTTACCCTGAATTTTTGCTTATTATATAATATATTAAATTATTGTACCATAAGAAGCAAGCTAAGAAACATCATGTTCACCGAAATCGATAGAAAATCAAAAATTATTTTTTGTGCCGCCGCGGCAATTCTCTTAATAATTTTTCTCGCGGGCGGTGTTTTGTGGTTACGCAAAGATGGAAAAGTTTCGACGAGTCCGACTGACTCAGCTATCCAAATGGAAACAGAAAGGCAAGGAGCTCCTGAAATCGATCTATTCACGGATTCCCAAAATGCCCCCGAAGCGGGAAACGCGTTGCCATTAGAAAACAATCCCCAGCAGGAGTCCGCGATCAACTCCGCTCCCCCTCCCTTGCTTACGTCGCCTCCGCCTCCACCTCCACCGGTTTCCATGGACCGCCTTAAAAAACAGGGGTGCGTGGCCGACGGTCTTCTAACCGAGTATAATCCTGAGAACTACCGTTTTATTGATCTTATCAACCGCTCAAATTGTTATTATCTGCACCGCGCCATCGAGACATGGCTTGAGCCGCCGGATTTCGAACAAATCTGGAATGTAATGACCCAAATTACGAAGAAAGACGTTGTCTATGGAATGTTTATCGCGGAAGCTATTGATACCAAAGCGGAATATTATTCCGACGACAAAAAAGAACGTTATGATTTCTCTAAAATGTGCCGCAAAGGAAGCGACAATATCTGGGGCGAGCATACTTGTCAACCGGCTTTTTCCAGCTCCGAATATCGCGGTTATCTCAAATATACCACCCGCAAAGCGATTGACATGGGCATCCAAAGTTTTACCTTCGGTCAAATTTATTGGCAAGAAGGATCCGAAAACAAATACGCCCAGGAAATTATAAGGGATATTCGCGCCTACGCGAAGAAAAATGGCGTTGACATCGTGATCGGAGCCCAAACAGGATCCATTACCGACCCCAAATACCTGCAAGTTTTTGACTACATAGAGGGAGGCGTGGGAATCAACGGCAATGGCGACATTGAAAACGGACCCTGCCTCTCCCGCCGGGGAAGTTGCTGGGCGCTGCTTTGGAACAAGGCCTACGCGGCCAACGCCAAAAATGTCCTTCTACATCTTGACTGGACAGGCATTCTCTCGGACGATCTGGATATTTTTGCCCGCATGAGTCCCGAAAAAAGAGCCCGCACTCTCAGAAATTTATACGGTTTCTTCACCGCGAAGAATATGGGTTTTCTGATGCCATTTTTCGGAGTACTCGATCCAAGCAACGGCGGCTGTTTTGGTCCCCAAAAAATATATTATTCTCCAGATAACGCCTATTCCTGTAAAGACGAGGGCACGATAAACCAAATTCTGGCTCAATAAATATTGTACGACACTAAATTTGCTTCCTCTAATTCTAAAATCCGTCTCATTAAAGAACAAAAAGCAGAAAAATTTAGATCAATTTCCTACAATAGCTTGGATCAGCTGATTGACACTGTTAAAGAAGACACGAAAAATTTTGAGCAGATTGCCGCGCGGGGATATGTATTCTAGCTATATCAGAGAGTTATACAAGGAAAATTTACTGAATAAAGACTCGGTGGATCTTGGGACTAATTTGGTTGAAGATTATCATCTGGAGGCAATCAAAAAATTTGCCAAATAAAGCTTAGCCACGATTATGGTATATTAATATCCGTTTAAGACAATCCGTATTTTTTCTTTAGCTTATCGAATTTTTTTCGGCTTTTTTTCTTGAGTTTCCCGTCAAGCCATTTGTTGTAGTACTTCCGGTAATTTCGAGCGTCTTTATAATCTTGTTTGGGACTGAACTCACGTCCGGTAGGCGTTAGCTCCTCAAAAATATAGTCGTCAGTATATCGGCCCACCATCGTGTCATAGGTGATAATCTTACGAGAGGTCGCCTCAATCAAGCAATATCCGGTTTCTTTAAAACTGTATTTGACGGGACATTTTATCGCCGCCGTGTCATGGGATTCTTCCGGAAAAACAAAAACCCCGGAAGCATAGCCCAATTCAGCAAGAAGGAAGGCGATCAAATAGGAACTCTCGCTGCATATCTGCAGGTTATCATAGATAGCCTCATACGGGTAACGCAGATGGGTGCTTTGTCCGGCTTCTATCAGGTCAAATTTATCCCAATCGTAAGGAATTTTTTGTACCAGATTGATCGCGATCCGCGCCTGATCGTCCGGCTTTTTAGCCTCAGCTTTGATCGCCGCAACCAATGGAGCCAGCGCCGCTTTCTGAGTAGCTTCAGTTATGAGTACCCGATCCCGCTCGGCCAATGAAGTGCAAGTGGGGCAGGGGAGCCTGGGAATGTTATATATATAGTTGTATGTGTCGGAATCCACCGCCACGGTAAGATTGTGCTTTTTGCCTTTCAAAACATAGCTTAAAGTTCGACTACTTGTGTCAGCAAGGGCGGCGAATGGCAATATAAAACTAAACGCGAGCGTTACTGCAATAATTTTTTTTGTTGGCATTTTGTTTTTTTATCTATTTTGTATTTTTCGAAAATTTATTAAAATTTTAACACGGTTTTTTAGTAAATTAGATAAAATAATGGTTGTTTTCTTCCTGAAAAAATATTATTTAAAAACACAAGACAATATTTCTTGATCCGAAGTTCAAGGGGCTTATATAATAAAAGATTACATGCGTAGAAAACAGCAACAACAATCTCCCCGCGGCGGGTGGAACCCCGAACCAAACGACACCGGCCGGGGGACAAAACGTCCAAACCAACCAAAATTCCGACACGACCGAAGTGCCTCTGGGCAACACTTTTAAAGACGATACTTTAGGTTACGCTATTAATTATCCTCATTGTTTGCACTGACATTTACCTCGCCAACTAAAATTAATTTTGTGATTTTTTTGTTTGGGTATATAAAAATTAGATTATCAAAAGTTCTTTAAGCCAGCTATCTTGATCAAAAGGAGGTGATCATGATGGGCACCAGCAAGATAAGCTTGATGGTAATTCGGGCGATCGAGCGCGCTGCTGACCTTCACGCCAACCAAAAAAGGAAAGGTAACGACCAGCCTTACATTGTCCATCCCTTTTCGACATTCTACATCCTTACCCGCTACACTGGCGATGAAGTAACCCTCGTATCGGGGCTCTTGCACGATGTCATAGAGGATATTCTTCAAAGCGTATACTCCGGTGAGGATATGGAGAGGGAATTCGGCGAACCGGTCCGTAGGACTGTGTTTGGCGCTTCCGAGGAGAAATATCCCAACGATTCTCCCGCGACCAAGAAGGCCACTTGGCTGAGGAGGAAGAAAGATCACCTTGAAAAGCTTGAGACCGAAGAGGAAAGAGTTCTTATGGTAGTCTGCGCTGACAGGATTCACAATTTGTTATCCCTAATCAAGGACTATCTAAAGAGGAGGGGAAGAATGCTGGAAAAGGTTTAACGCTTCCGGCGAACAGATCATGTGGAATTTTGAAGCCATGCTTGCTCTTCTGAAGAAAAGACTCGATAATCCCATTGTCTCGGAGTTGGAAAGACTTTTCCAAACAGCGAAGCAATTGGTGAAATAATTAGTGAAACTTCCCCCTACAGCCGGACTCGCTTGAGTACCGGCCTTATTATTTGATAAAGTTATTTAAAACTTTTTTTAAATCCCGCTTCTGATGATTGATAGCAGGAATAAATTTGTTATTCATTCTTTTAATTACGTCCACGCGATTAAGAAATACTGCGAGTACGGTTGATTTTTTCTATTCTTCGTGCTAGATTTATTCAATCGAGTAATTGATTGAGTCTAGAAAATTCTCGTTTAATCTATATATCTCTTCTCTATCTCTATTATTCACCCGAGCTATCAGTTGCTATATTGATTTAGCAACTCGTTTTATTCATTGAGACAGTTATATGGAAATTCGAAATATCGCCATTATCGCCCACGTAGACCACGGCAAGACCACCTTGACCGATGCCATTATGAAGCAGACCGGGATGGTAAGTGACGACAGCGTCAGCATGGATTCAGACACTTTGGAAAAGGAGCGAGGAATCACAATTTATTCCAAAAACGCTTCGGTCTTTTATCGCGGAACAAAAATTAACCTGGTTGACACTCCCGGCCACGCCGATTTCGGATCGGAAGTGGAACGGATTTTACGCTCAATCGACAGCGTGCTTTTGGTGGTGGACGCCCAGGAAGGGCCAATGCCCCAAACCAGATTCGTACTAAAGAAATCGTTAGAATTGGGACTCAAACCCATAGTGGTAATTAACAAAATTGACAAACCGGCAGCCGATCCCGACTGGGCCCAAGAAAAAGTTTTTGAGCTTTTTCTGGATCTGGGAGCCAGCAATGAACAACTCGATTTTACAACTATCTACGCGATCGGGAAACTGGGAATCGCTAAGATCCGTTCCGCCGACGATTCCGAAGATCTTACCCCGTTGCTTGACACTATCCTCTTGAAAGTACCGCAAGCTTCTGGAAAAATTAACGCACCTTTCCGATTCCAACCGTTCAATTTGGGTTATGACAACTTTCTCGGACGTCTGGCGGTGGGTAGAATTTATGAAGGCACCGTAAAATCCGGCAGTGCTTTAGTCCTTAAGAAACCAAACGGAGAAAACCAAACAAGAAAAGTTACCAAGCTTTTCACCTTCAAAGGGCTCAAGAGAGAAGAAGTGGCGGAAGCTTTCGCCGGTGATATTGTGATGATCGCCGGTTTTCCCGACATTGATATTGGAGAAACATTGTGCGACACTTCCGATCAGAAGTCCCTGCCGGCCATTGCCGTTGACGAGCCCACCATCTCGTTAAATTTTTTGGTTAACAATTCTCCTTTTGCCGGCCGCGAAGGAAAATTCGTTACCAACAAACAATTGCGTGAACGCCTGGAAAAAGAGCTACAAATAAACGTGGGGCTAAAAATTGATTTCTTTTCTGATTTATACAAAGTGTGCGGACGAGGGGAATTACACATCGCAATCCTTTTGGAGAATATGAGAAGAGAGGGTTACGAAGTCCAAGTTTCTCAGCCGCAAGTTATTTTTAAGGATATAGACGGAAATAATTGCGAGCCCTTTGAAGAAGCCACGGTGGATGTCCCCGAGGTTTATTCCGGAACGGTGATCGAGAAAATGGCCAAAAGAAAAGGAACAATGATCAACATGGAGAACAACGGTCAACAAGCCAGAATGATCTTTGAAGTTCCCACCCGAGGTCTTTTGGGATATCGCAGCGAATTCGTTGTGGACACAAAAGGAGACGGCATTCTCTGCTCTCGGGTAATCGGATATAGGCCTTGTGCCGGAGAGATCCGCAAACGCAATGTTGGATCCATGATTTCCATGGCCGCGGGAAAAGCGCTGGGTTTTTCCTTGGACAACTTGCAAGAGCGGGGGACACTCTATTTGAAGCCAGGCCAAGAGGTCTACGCGGGAATGGTTATCGGAAACACTTCTAAAGGTGCTGATATGTCCGTAAATCCCACCAAAGGGAAGCAACTCACCAACATGCGCGCTTCCGGTTCGGACGACGCGATTCAGTTGATCCCCCCCCTAAATCTGACCATTGAAAGAGGACTGGAAATTATCGCCGAAGACGAATACCTTGAAATTACTCCCCAAAGCGTCCGAATCCGCAAACAATTTCTAACCGAGCTGGAGAGGAAAAGATCGGGACGGGGTAACCCGGCAAGCTAAAAAGCTCAAATGCATTAAATCGAATAAAAAAAGAGCCCCGATAGTTTTGCTATCAAGACTCACGGCAACAACAATTCTCTAAGCCGGTCAATTGCCTTTTCTAAACGTTTTAGCTCCTCCCCCTACGCCAGGGAAACGAGTTAAAAATATTATGTCAAGAAAATCAAGATACCACGCAAAATCACACGGGATATTAGAGAAAAACAGAGAGGCTGCACGGTATTTTAGCCAGCACTCTTCTTCCAAGATAGAATAAGTCTATGCAAACAACAAAAGACGAAAAATTAATCAAAAACTTTTTAGAAGGCGATGACGCGGCCTTCGAGCATTTGGTAACGAAATACCTAAGACCGATTTATAATTTTCTATACCGGCTTATCGGAGAAACTGCGGCATTAGACGATCTTACCCAAGAAACTTTCATTAAAACATGGAAGAATATCCACCGCTTCGACCGGTCTAAAAATTTCAGGATTTGGCTTTTCGCGATCGCCAAGAACACGGCTTACGATTTTTTGAGAAAGAAAAAAACCATTCCTTTCTCCTATTATGCTAACGCCGAAGGGAATAACAAATTAGAGAGAATTCCTGACAGCGGACTTTCTCCCAGCGAATTGGCGGAAAGAAAGGATTCGGTACTCGAGTGGCAGAAAATATTAAGGGAAATTCCGATCCATCATCGGGCTATTCTTCTGCTTCGCTACAAACAGAATTTTTCCTTGAAAGAAATCTCCGTAATTATGGACAAGCCCTATAATACAATAAAAAGCCGGCACAACAGGATTTTAAAACATTTGAAAAAGAATCCTTTGCTGATTTAATGCGCCTGCCGCGGCAACTTGCTCGTATTAAATAATATGGAGAACAAAATAGGCCAATCTTTTAAACACATTAGGGATCTAAATCCACCGAAAAGGCTCGCGGGAGTTATTATGCGCGAGATAGAATTGGAGAGGGGCAGAATAGCCCAGCGAAAATTGACACTGGACCGAGTCGGAATAACCGGTTCTATTTTGTTTTTTCTATTGGCAGTCCTTCTATATGGCCAAGTTATTGTGGAGTCGGAATTCTGGGAATTAGCTTCTCTGGCTTTTTCGGACTTAGGAATTATCGCCCAAAACTGGAATAAATTTGCCTATTCTCTAATGGAAACTCTCCCTGTAATGTATCTCGCCATCATATTGGCGCCAGTATTTTTCCTTTTTCTGTTCTCCAGTTCTTACTTATCTTCAAATAACCATAACAGCTATCGCGGACACGCTTAATTCAATAAAATTAAAATAATCACTTAATTCCTATAATTTAGAAGCTATGGACACAAAAAAAGTCATCGGGTCAAATAATCTTAAAGCCATCACCCTCATCATAGGAGCAATCTTAATCGCCCTTGTCAGTTTCGCCGCCGGAATGAATGTGGGTTTCTATAAAGCTAAATTTTCCTACAAGTGGGGAGAGAATTACGAACGTAATTTTATCGGTCCCCCGCCATCTCGTCCCGGACCGATGGGATTATTTCATGATTTCCCCGACAGAGATTTCCGTAATGCCCATGGATTAGCGGGAAGGATTATATCCATTGCTGACAATAACCTAATTATCCAAGATAGGGATAATAAAGAGAATACTGTCGCCGTAACAGATAAGACAATAATAAAGCAGCGCGGCAACGATCTGAGAATTGGTGACTTAAAACAGGATGATGAGATAATCATTGTGGGAAACCCGGATGAAAGTGGTGTCGTTAATGCAGATTTAATTAGAGTTTTCAATAAGAGCGAATAAAAAAACCAATATGAAAATTAAAAAAGGTTATCTGGCGGTAATTGTTGTAGTTTTAATTGTCATCGGAGGATATTATTGGTATCAAAAATCCCAATCCAGCGAAAACCAAACTCAATACGTGACAGCTACGGTGCAAAAAGGCACCCTTATAAATTCCATAACGACTAGTGGAAATGTAGCATTAGACCAGTCCGCTACTGTCGATCCCACCATATCCGGAACGGTAGCAAGTTTGTCAGTAAAAGTCGGCGACGGCGTAGAAGAAGGCCAATTCCTCTTCGAAATCATAAATGACGATTTAGAAGTAAACGTCAAAAAAGCCGAAACGTCATATGAACAGGCAAAAAATTCTCTCGAATCGGCAGAAATAGCGGAGGATGAGGCAGAAGCCAACTACGAGGTAGCCAAAAAAAAGGATAAGAAAGATCCCACAACATATACCAGAAGACAGCTAGAAGTTTTGGATGATAAAGTCGACTTAGCGGAAGAACAAATCATCCAAGCCCAAAAAAACCTAGAGGCAGTCCATGCCAGCTACCAAAACGAGCGGGAAAATGCCGCCAAAAGAACAGTCACGGCCCCAATCACCGGCACAGTCAATGAGATAAATATTAAAAACGGAGACGATCTGGGAAAAACATCATCAACCAGCACCAAACTTACCCCAATCATTATCGGCGATCTAAACACGCTAAAAGCGTCGGTGCAGGTAAACGAAGTGGATATCCCCAATATCAGCATCGGCCAAAAAGTTACCCTTAAATTTGATGCGCTTGCCGACTTTACCGCTACGGGAAGAGTCGAAAAGATTGATTCTTTGGGAACTATTACTCAAAATGTTGTGACTTACAATGTCACGATTGGCTTCGATTCCCTTGATTCCCGCATTAAACCGGAAATGAGCGTTTCCGCTTCCATTATAACTGATGTCAAACAAGATGTGCTAACCGTCCCCAACGCAGCCATAAAAACCGAGGGAAGCGATAACTATGTTGAAATTTTAAAAGGCCAAACTCCTGAAAAAATATCTGTCCATGTGGGAGAAACTAACAACACCGACACGGAAATAATTAGCGGAGTCAAGGAAAGGGATAAAGTCATCGTCCAAACAATAAACTCAAGCGAAAATACTAATTCAAATTCCAGTTCTTCTTCCCAAAATAATAGCGGATTCCGCCTTCCCGGTCTTGGAGGAGGACCGAGGGATTAGCCATAGGTTTGAAACTATATATTGAATTATTTTATCTTATATAAAAGTGGCTTCAATGATAAAATGTGAGAAGTTGACTAAAATATATCAGAATGGTGACGTTGAGACGGAGGCTCTTAAAGGGGTCTCATTCAAGATTGATGAGGGGGAATTTGTCGCTATTATCGGGCCTTCCGGATCGGGAAAGTCAACACTTATGCATATTCTGGGAGCCCTGGATACTCCCACCAGCGGGAAATACTCTTTGGACGGCCAAGAAGTTTCGAAACTCAAAGATGATCGGCTTTCCGATCTCCGTAGAAACAGGATCGGTTTTGTCTTCCAATCATTTAATCTGCTGCCGAGAACCAGCATCCTCCGCAACGTAATGCTGCCCCTTCTCTATTCCGGAATACCGATGAAGGAACGGAATGAAAGAGCAAGAGATGTGCTAAAGAGAGCGGGGCTGGATGAAGAAAAATTTTATGACCGTTATTCTAATCAGTTGTCGGGAGGCCAAATTCAACGAGTGGCAATTGCCCGAGCGCTCATCAACAATCCCGCGATTATCTTGGCGGATGAGCCCACCGGCAATTTGGATACCAAAAATAGCCAGTTAGTCATGGAGGCTTTTCAAAGGCTTAACAAAAAAGGCCACACAATAATAGTTATCACTCACGAAGACGAAGTAGCCACTTTTGCCAGAAGAATAATATCAATTAGAGATGGAGAGATTGAGAAGGACAAAAAAAATTAAACTTATTAAAATTGATTGTTGAACATTGGTTGTAAATTGTAAATTGATAAGTATTAATAAGTATTGAGAATTGTGTTCTATGTTTATTGATCTACTCAAAGAAACAATTTGGTCTCTTTCTGGAAATAAAGCCCGTTCCGGCCTGACAATTTTGGGTATTGTGATCGGAATTGCTTCGGTGATCGCCCTGGTCTCAATTGGCCAAGGCGCCCAAAATTCCATCGAGAAAAATATCCAGTCAATTGGATCCAACCTGATCGTTATCAATCCGGGAGCCCGACGAGGCGGACCCGTCAGCGAGGGCAGGGGAAGCAGCCAAACATTAATTTTGGAGGATGCTGAGGAAATAGAAAGCGGGGTTAAAAACATCCAAGGAGTGGCGCCTGAAATAAGTCAACGTTATCAAATTACCACCAAAGGGGCTAACACAAACACCCAAATAGTTGGCACCACAACTGATTATCTCTCCGTGAGAAACTTAAAAATTGGTTCCGGATCTTTTGTCAATGATCAACAAGTCAAAAGTTCGGCTAAAATTGCCGTGCTCGGTCCTTCTACGCGAGACGACCTGTTCGGAGCCGATGCTAACCCGATTGGCCAAATTATCAGAATTAATAATGTTGAGTTTACTATCACCGGCATAACGGAAGCAAAAGGAGGATCGGGTTTTAATAATTCTGACGATTCCGTTTATGTGCCTATTTCTACCGCTCAAAACTACTTATCAGGGAACAACTATCTGTCTTCCATCAGTGTCGCCGCCAGTAGCCAAGAGGCGATGACGGCAGTTCAACAACAGATAAACGACCTCCTACTTAAACGCCATAAGATTTCCGACCCGGACAAAGCCGACTTTAATCTCATGAACCAAACCGACATAATAAGCACTATGTCGAGCGTAACCAACACCTTTACCACTTTATTGGCATCCATCGCCGGCATTTCGCTCCTAGTTGGTGGGATTGGCATTATGAACATGATGCTGACGACCGTAACGGAAAGAACTCGTGAAATTGGATTGCGAAAAGCAGTCGGGATCAGAAAAATTTACATCAATTTACAATTTTTGGCTGAAGCGGTAATGCTTACTTTTCTAGGCGGCGTAGTCGGAGTCGTGTTGGGTTGGGTTGCTTCGCTTGTCCTTTCCAGTTTTTTAGAGCTTGATCCTCAAGTATCCTTATCATCCATAGCACTGGCTTTCGGTGTCTCCGCGGGAGTGGGAATTGTTTTCGGATTCTACCCGGCCCGCCGCGCCGCGAATTTAAGCCCGATAGACGCGCTGAGATATGAGTAAAATAGATAATTAAAAATTTATAGTTGTCTTGCTTTGTGTAATTTATCGGTTTATACTAAATTAAATATTTTCAATAAAACTAAAAATAAAAATTAAAACAAAAACAATGGCAAGGAAAAAAACTATTAAAAAAGGCAAATGCTCTTTTGGAGTCTTGTCTTTTTTATTAACGTTAGTCCTCGCGCCCGTTTCGTTTTCTCAGGCAAAAACAATCTCCGTTGACGGAGTATTTACTGATTGGGATGATGTTTCTACTCTCGTAGATGAAACGGATTTTACGGGACAATCATCCGAATTCTCCGCCGCGAGTCCAACTTATTATTATTCCACCGATACAGACTCTTGGTCCACCACTGACCCGGGTACAAATGTATGCAAAGTGAACTACAATTATATGATAGCGGTAGATTTTATCAAGATGACCAACGATAATAATTATTTGTACATGCTATGGGAAAGGGGCACAGACTTTATGGACTTTCGTTGGGACAGCGACGGTGGAGGAGGGAACTACTATATTTACTCGGCGACAGCCGTCCCCGCCACCGCTCCACATGGAGAGTTCTCCGATACGCCGCCTTGTGCCGGCCACGTCATAACCGCGCCGGCCGCTTTTGACCACGATATGGTAATCAGTATCGATAAAGATAAAAACGGTACTTATGACTACTACTTGGTGATAAACGTCCAATATCCGGAAGGTTGGTCGGCCGACGGACAGGGTTACAATACAACCGGATATGTGCTTCAAGACAACGGTAACGGAGCTTATGACGGAATCTCGAGTGAAAATAAATTAACCACTTTCGGTGATGACGGCTTTGAGATTGGAATTTCCGCCTCTTCTTACGTCGGTGTACGCCAGGAATGGAAAATGTCTATTAACGACATCTTCACCGACTTGGGCATCAACTGGGGCGATTCGGTAAAAGTCCGCTATGAAGCTCACAGTTTGAATCCTTCCGACACTAGCGAAGTGAAAGACTATATATTCACCAAAGACAAGGTTATTAAGCTTAAAGTCAACAACAAAAAGAAAGTTCGTAAAGCCACTGTTAGGCTCAATGGGAAAACCGCCAAGGGAGCTACCGTTAAAATTACAGTCAACGGTACCGACCAAGGAACAATACGCGTTAGCAAAGGAGGAACATTCCATAAGCGGGTCAACCTGCAAAAAGGCAGCAATACCATCCGCGTCGAAGCCAGCCACCTAACCAAAGGGTCTAAAAATATCACTAAAACAATTACAAGAAAGTAGATTGGGGTGGTTGTAGAATTATTTAAACTTAAAATTAAAATATGAACACAAAAATTATAGCCGTGGGTGTTTTTGTATTGGGATCTTGTTTTGCCGGAAGCGTCAAAGCAGACTATTGGACTCAACAGAGTACCATCAGCAGCAACGGAGTGATTCCACAATATTTCGAGGCGGAGACAATGGCGAAAAGCTCAAATGGCGTAGTGCTTATTTACGGGATTGAGAGAATTCCGGGACAAAGTTGCCCTTCCGGCTGTCCCGCTCATGTAATATCTTATAATTCAACCAGCGGGGCGTGGAAAGACGAAAGTAACGATATTAAGACAGCCGGAGGGCTGACTTCATTTGAATTTATGCGGATGTACGCTGACCAATCTGGAAATGTTTGGATGTCTAACCGTAATCCGGGCGTGCTCCTAAAATACAATGACTCAACATGGTCCCAAACCACAGCTCAAAGCATTGTGGATGATGTATTTTCTGGAGAAACCGCGAGCAGCGTATTTATTGACAGCGTTTTCCACGACGATAACAACTCGCATCTTTATGCTTTTGCCCATATAAATACCGGCACCCACAACAACGTATATCTGATCTACCTAAATGAGTCAACCAATCGCTGGATCATGGCCGAAGCCTCGGGAGGACCCCTAAACATCGACGAATATGCGAGCGGGGCTCAACTTTTTGGTTATTATCATAATCAAACTAATCAAATTTGGTGTTGGAAATGGAGAAGCTTTGACTCGGATACATCTTTCGGACTTTATCAATTGGATGTCGCGACAAATACGTGGACTCGCCATTACAGTGGAAACAATAGCACCTTAGCCAATAATTCGGGAGATCATGTCAGTGATGTTTTTGGTGACTCCGGCCAAAACGTTTGGATAGCCACCCGTTACGGTGCTTTTAAATACTCTGGCGGTTCTTGGACTCAGCTTACCAAAGAAAACAGCCAATTATCAAGTAATCGGATTTCTAAGATTCAAGAAGATTCCGATCATCGAGTTTGGATAGTGGGGCTTAACGAAGCTGATATTGGCGACATGGTTACCAAAGGTGGCATGTCAATTTATGACTTAGCCAGCAACACTTGGAAATATTATTCCTCTAAAAATGGAGAGGATGTCATCGATAGTGCGACCAATGTTTTCATCTTCACGGATGAGGTTTGGCTGCAAAGCGGACATGGCGACGATGCCACCAGTGGGATTTACGTACTTACGCGTGACGACTCCCATACGGCGCTTTACGGTCAAGTGTCCGGGACCACCGTAGATAAAGCTGAATTTGAGACATTAAAAAAGAACAGCAGCTCCAAGAGCTCTAAGAAGGTAACGATCTGGAAAAAATACAAGGTGAAAAAGAAGTGGAGGAAGACAAGAGTCTATTCCGGCAAAACCAGCAGCAGCTGGTACAAAAAACTTAATCTAGCAGCCGGCGCTAACATTAAATATATTATCAAAGCAGGGAAGAAAACAAGAACTGTTTCAAGCAACACCGGAGATCCGATTAGAGTAAATTTTAAATAAGTCTTTGTTTAAATCATTGAGGAACGGTTTGACCATTTTTTTGTAAAACAAGGTTAATCTCTTTCAGCTCAAGTCTTGGGTTATCCGGACTTATTTTTAGCTGAACTGCTAGCCCGTGTGTAGTTTCTTTTTGAAAATACTGATCGAAAATAAAGTTGCCTAGTGAATAATAAACTTTTTTTTCTTTGTACTCTTCTGCCGACTGCACCACATGGGGGTGGGTTCCAATAACAATGTCCGCGCCGGCATCAATAAAATTGTGTGCGAGCGCTTTTATGCTCCGGCCGGGATCGCCAATTCTATATTCCTCTCCCCAGTGGGGGCAAATAATGACAAAATCCACTTTTTTCTTTATTTTGACTATATCTTCAAAAACTTTTTTGTCGGATTCCCTTACGGAAAAATTGTAATTTATAAAACCGATTTTTATCCCATTTATTTCCTTTATCCAAAATCTTTCTTCTTTGTCCTGTATCGTACCGCCCGAGTCTCCGCCAGTATCCCCAAAATAGTTTATCCCCGCTTTGAGTAAATATTTTTTTGTTTGTTCCAGCCCAGCTTTTCCCTGATTAAGAATATGATTGTTTCCGATACATACTATCTTGATATTATTATCCGCCAAGGTTTTGGCTAAACCGGGATTGAAAGTAAAAATTAAATTATTTTTTTCTCCTATTTTGGTTCTTACGCTCATGGTTGAATTGTCCGTTATCGGCCCCTCCAGATTGGAAACCACTAGATCATTCTCTGCAAACAAATTTTTCACTTTTTCAAAAATAAATTCATTTCCGTGTTTCTCGGCTACTTCCCGAATATAGCGGTCAAACATTAAATCTCCCGTAAATAAAATTTTAACCGGTTTTTGGTTTTTTGAGGGAAGGGAAGAAGCTGAAGCAGGTAAAAATTTTTTTCTCTCTCCGTTTAATAATTGAATTCCAGAAACCTTTCCGGTCTTAAGCCAATCTTCCAAATGGACCGGTGATTTAACTTCGGAAGTTGCGCCCCTATCTAAAGTGGAGTTCTTGGATAAATTCTCCTCTATCGCTTTTTTCTCCCCGCAGCCACCAAAAAAAAGCAAAACTCCAAGGGCCACGACCAGCAGCCAACCAAACCCGGTAAATTTTTCTAACTGATCGATTCTTTTAACAACCATCTCAAAATATAAAAATCCTCAAAAACAGTTATTGTAGTGTTTTTATAATATTTATTATAGAAGAATTTTATGTTTTAAATCGAATCAATAAAAAATTAAAGTAGCTTGGGATCCGCAACGGTACAAAAGTTGCCGATTTTATTTTATCTGCTTAGACTTTAATATATAGTACACTGTATGTAAGATAAATAAAAAATTAAAAATAAAAATGGACACAAAAATAAATCTCGTGCCGACCGATATCAAACAGGATCAACCCACCAGTGAAAAAAACGTCTCCGGAAAAACAACCCCCGCTATCAACCTAACCCCGGACAATACCGGATCTATCAGACCTAATACTTTAAATCTGTCTAACCCTATCGATTTTAGTACGTCAACCAATCCATCTGTCGCTACTCCCTCCGTTAATCCCATTGACTCGAGCTTGAAGCCCAATATTGAAATCGGTAACGAGAAAAAGAAAAATTTAGGCAGTTTCACGTCTATCTTGTTGATCGTCTTTCTTGTAATAATTGTCGCTCTGGCGAGCGGTATTTTAGTTTACATTTGGCAATCATCAGTTTCGCAGACTGTCCGCATGGACACTGCTAGACTTCAAAGTCAAATCGGCAATCTAAAAAGTCAGGTGGAAGTGCTGCAAAAAGAAAAAACTTCACTCCAGTCTGAAGTAAACCGAATAACAGAAGAAGCGAAAAACAACGCTATTCCAGACAGCCAACCGGCACCGGAAACCCAACCGGTGAACAGCGGGAACCCGCCTTCTGAGACTCCCTCCACCCCTCCAGTCGTTCCCCCGATGCCCCCAATAACGCCTAACGGCATGACCCCATAATTTTATAATTAATCTAATAACAGAAAGGAGGTGACCAAATGAACTGTCTCAAATGCGGCGCTCAGTTGGAAGAGGGAAGTACAAGTACTCTCTGCGCCAATTGTCAGGCATTGGAAAATTTGCCTCAAGAAGAGAAACCATCGGAGAATACTCCGCTTGGAACACCGGAATCTCCCGTAAGCGGTGAGCCCGTTCCGCCTGTACAAAACAGCGAACCTCCCGTGGAAACTCCCGATGACTCCACTAACGACGGACAACCTACCAGCGGAGTTTAATAAATTTTCGTTAGCTAACCATATGCTCCGCCTATCGTGATAGGCGGAGCATATGCCAAACGTAGCTGAGAGCCCAAACTTCATTTATTAATCTCTAAACAAAATATTATGTGCGAACTAACCAAAAATATTCGATGGAATAAAGTGTTGCTTTCCGGATTTATCTATTTGGTCATCGCGGCAATCGTTCGCCAAATAGAAGCAATTATCACCATGAACTATTATAAAATGCCGGCTTATTTTGGATTATGGAGCAAAGTCATGATGCCAAAAGCTGGTCATCCTCCCCTGAAATTCTTTCTGATTTCTTTTTTGTTTTCATTACTGACAGGTATAACCCTTGCAGTGTTATACGAGATTATCAAAGAAAAGTTAGAAAAAAAATATTGGATGAGAATCTTAAACTTTACCCTTCTAACCGCTTGGCTTTCTCTCATTTTCTTTACTTTGCCGGTATATCTAATATTTAACGCACCTATTGCATTAATACTCTGTTGGTTTGTAAGTGCCACCGTTATCTTCTTTCTAGCCACGATCGTTTTTACCAAGATACTGAAATAAAATTTAGATTAATTGCCTCTACTCAAAAATTTAGTTTATCATAAAGCTAAGAGTAACTTAATCGCTCCTTAAAAAAGTTTAATATTCTGTGACTTTCTTAATTAAATAAGCTTAAACTTATACGTTTAAAACAACCTTACACATGCGTTAAACTTAAAATTTTATTTTCATATTCTCTCGGGTATGTCTAAACTCGCGGAAGAAATTTGGAAAATTATTTGGTGCTCGTTGGTCGTTGTTACGATCAGCATAGGATTTCTGCGTTACCGCGACAATGACCACTGGTGGGAAATCAATAGAGCCACGGACCTGGAAGAATACGAAAATAATCCTCTCCTCTATTATTCCATAAAAGGCATAGACTCAAACTCCGCCGTAAGCGCAGAACTTTTTGTAATAAACACTTCCCAAAAAAAATTAGAGGGAAATTGTGGAGTTTTTGATAATATTTTGCCTGGACAAATAGTTTCCGTAAGGATATTTTCTGGAGATCGGTCAATCCGAAGCCCCTCGTTTCGTTTGCAAAACAGAGAAATCCGACACCTAACATTCGCAATCGACAAAGAAAAAAACCAGTTGGCGTATGCGGGAGATCATTCCAGATTAAGAAAAATCTCTCCGCCTGCTCTGTACCGATCCGGTGCAGAATCGGCCCCTGCGGTACTTAACATAGAAAATTATAATCCGCTTAAAGAAGCGGCCGCCAAAGAGAACCCCAAAAAAGCGGTAGAGGATAACAATGTAGAGGATAGTAATATTGAGAAAGATGATAATATCAACAATTTTTTTGGATACAAAAGCCTTGACCATTTGCTTAATCGATAACAATGCTCACGATCCGTCCGGGTATGTAAATCCACTTTCTGATCATCTTACCTTTTAAATATTTTTGTACCTTTGGCTTTGCCAAAATATTTTTCCTGACTTCTTCCTCGGCAGCATCTGGCGGCAAGCTAATAGAGTCTCTTTTTTTCCCATTGATCTGTATTGCTATGACGACTTCATCCACTTTTAAGAATCTCTCTTCGGGAATGGGCCACTGCTCATAAAAAATACTTTTAGAATTTCCTTGATCTCCCCAAAGCTCCTCCGCCAAATGGGGAGCAAAAGGCGCCAGAATTTTCAAAAACAGAGCGAAATCTTCTTTGGATAAAGAAGAGGAATTTTTCCACTCGTTAACCAATATCATCATCTGGCTGATTGCGGTGTTTAAAGAAAGAGACTCGATGTCATCAGTAATTTTTTTTATTGTTCGGTGAAGCAATTTTTTTATTTTTATATCCCGAGCGTCAGCATCGGGAGAGATGCCATTTCCCCTATTACGACTCAATACTGGAGACTTAGAGTTGAAAACTCTGCTCTGTAATCCCCATACTTTGTCCAGAAACCGACGTATCCCTAAAATTCCCTTGGTATTCCATGGTTTCATTTCCTCTAGCGGCCCCATAAACATTTCGTACAGTCTCAAACTGTCAGCGCCCAGTTCCGCCAAGATGTCGTCGGGGTTAACGATATTTCCTTTACTCTTAGACATCTTATTATGATCTGGACCTAAAATTATCCCTTGGTTGCGTAATTTTAAAAATGGCTCGGGGAAATCAACATAACCGGCATCTTGCAAAACTTTCGTGAAGAAGCGCGAATAAAGCAAGTGTAAAACGGCATGTTCCGCTCCACCTACGTAAAGATCCACCGGCATAAAACAACGTATGCTTTCCTGGGAGGCAAATTCCCTATTATTATTCGGATCGCAATAGCGATAATAATACCAGCTGGAGCAAACAAAGGTGTCCATAGTGTCCGCCTCTCGTGTTGCCGGTTTACCACACTTGGGACATTTGGTTTCGTAAAAAGACTTCAATTTTTTCAGCGGTGATTCTCCGGTAGGCGTAAAGTCAACGTTATAAGGAAGTTTTACTGGAAGATCTTTTTCGGGCACGGGGACAACTCCACACTTTTCACAATATACGATTGGGATTGGAGCGCCCCAGTAACGCTGGCGGGAAACCAGCCAGTCGCGAAGACGAAAATTGATTGATCTTCTCCCAGCCCCTTTTTTTGCCAGCCACTCTAAAATTTTTTCAAATCCTCTTTCCACGCTCATACCACTCAAGTTAGCCGAGTTGTAAATATAGCCTTCTTTACCGGAATAGCAAACCAACTCGCGATAAATTCCCGCAGGAATCGACCATGGGATAAAATCAGGAACAAAGTTTTTGTAAGTAAAAATATTTTTAAGTAGGATGGTTCGCGGATCAAATTTTTTTCGTTTTTTCAGCGTTTTATAACTCTCCATCAATAATTTTTTTATCTCGGCCAGATTTTCAGGGCTGTCATCTTTTATTACTTTTTCCGGAAAAACAAAGGAGATAAATTTCCCCCCCACGATCTCGCTCCAAAAATTTTTCTTGAGTTCGGGCTGAATTAATTTAACATATTTTTTAAAAGCTTTTTCGCTTCCGAGGGTAACTAAAACCCCATAAGGTTTTTTGGAATTGTTGGAAGAAATGGAAAATCCGTTTTTTTCGAGAGTCAAAAAGTTAATTTTAAATTTTTCTTGAATCTCGGAAAGTACTTTTTTGATATCCTTAACGAAAGATAAATCCAAAAAAGCCAGGTAATTTTTTTCTTGATATATGACTCTCTCCACCGACAATCCGTGCCGAAAAGCAAATTCAAAGTCTCTCTCGTCATGAGCGGGAACAGCCATAATCGCGCCTGATCCATAGCCACCCATCACGTAATCGGCCACCCACACCGGCATCGGATGGTTGCTCGCAGGATTAACGGCAAAAAAACCTTCCAAACAAATACCGGTTTTTTGTTTGTTAAATTCGGTTCTCTGCAACTCATTTTTTTTGGAAGCGTTTAACTGATACGCTCTTAGTTTGGCTTTATTTTGTACGTATTTTTCTATTTTTTTTATAATCTCACCGTCCGGTGCTAAAGCAATATAAGTAGCACCGAAGAGAGTGTCCGGCCGAGTAGTGAACACTTTTATTCGGGCGACTGTAGGATATTTTTTTAATTCCGCGGCAATCTCCATGTTACTGCGACAGGTTGTATCCAGATACTTTTCTTTTCCTTTTCCAACTTTTTTTAGTTCAAAGTCAATTTCAGCACCCTCGCTTCGTCCTATCCAATTACGCTGGATTTCCTTGACACTTGCCGGCCAGTCTACCTCATCCAAATCAGAGAGCAACCTGTCCGCGTATTTAGTGATCCGAAAAAACCATTGTTCCAAATATTTCTGAGTGACTTCAGTTTCACACCTCTCGCAACGGCCAGCCACCACTTGTTCGTTGGCAAGGCTCGTTTGGCAGTTAGGGCACCAATTAACCTTTGCTTTATCTTTATAAGCCAAACCCCGTTTATATAAAAACAAAAAAAACCACTGAGTCCAATTGTAATAATCCTCTTTGGAACTGTCGATTTCTCGTGTCCAGTCATAGCTCAGACCCAGACTTTTCATTTGTTTTTTAAAGTTGATTACTCTTTCGGCGGTAGTCTTTCTAGGATGCACTCCGGTTTTTATAGCGTAATTCTCCGCCGGCAGTCCAAACGCGTCCCAGCCCATCGGATAAAGAACATTGAATCCTTGCATTCTCTTATAGCGGCTATAAATATCGGTAGCCGTATAAGATTCGACATGACCGACATGGAGGCCTTCTCCTGAAGGATAGGGAAACATTGAAAGGCAGTAGAATTTGCGCTTTCTAGTTTTGCCATCGGTTTTCCAAATTTTTTCGTCCTTCCCCCAGCGTTTTTGCCACTTGGATTCAATTTTTTGCGGATCGTATTTTTTCATTGCCAAGAAAATAGCTTGAGATGAGTATATCTGCTATATCTCTACAATAGATTTATGAAGTAGTCGAGAAAATTATTCCTGTGTCGGGTTGAGCAGAGCACCACGTTTGAGATACCCGCAATCATCACAGTAAATAAATTCCGGTGAGAAGGCTATCTGTGAGTTCTCCGTCATCCGGAAACTCTTCTCCACCAAGTTGGCTATGCCTTTGGCCGGAGGACGCGACTCACCCAACCAAATATGGGTTAACGCTCCCGCCTCAATCAAGGGATGGAAAAGGCCTTCAAGGCGAATCCTCTCCAATGGGTCGAATTCTGAACCGATATTAATTTGTGTTGAATTCGTGTAATAAACTTCCCCCCGAGCGGTATCCCCTTTGACAACACTTTTAGTTGCCCGATCATACCAGCGCAAGTCCAGCTTAGCGAAGCGATAAGACGTCGTTTCTGCCGGCGTTTGTTCCAAAACTAAACGGATGCCGTAGCGTTCGGAAAGTTTTTCACAAATCAGTTTCATTGAAGCAATCACTTTTAGCCCGAATTTCATGGCCCTTCTTGATTCATGAAGCTCTTCTCCTAGATGGTATTGCACCATTTCATTTAAGCCCACAATCCCAACCAAATGGGTGACCCGATGCAGACGGAGATAAGAATGTTCATCATCCGGTTTTTTTATCGCCAAAAGCCCAAGTGGTCCGTTATGCTTTTTGACAAGTAACTTTTCCAAGAAAATTCTCTTTTGCCGGTGACCTTTGACCACTAATTCCATAGTGTTTTTAAGATAACTAAAGAGAACTTCATCATTACCGCCGGCTCTATAAGCAATCCTCGGCAGGTTAACGGAAATATTTTGCAAGGCTGAATAACGCATTCTCCAAGGTTTTTTGGCATCATTAATATCACTTTTTTCCAGCTTGAATGAAAGACGGCAACATTCGGAAATTTTGGCTTCGTTTCTGCGGTCAAACACAAAGTATGTATTGCCTTTTTCCGCCGCCACTCGGGAAAGAAATTCTAAACATTCCTCATGACCGGGAGTATTAAAAAAATCTTCAGTTATATGCACCAGTGGTTTGGGGAAGAAAAACGGCCTGCCGGACCCGTCTCCTTCCAAGTAGACGTCAAAAAGACCTTTAAAAAACATTTGCGATTCTTTGATGTAGTCTTTATAGGTTTTTCCGGTGTACTCGCCGCCCGGCCCGATTGCCGGCACGTCTTGAAAGTGTCGGGGAGTTTCCCAATAGAGATTGATGTCGGAAAAAATAGCCTGGCCGCCCCGAGCCACCGCCTGTTGAGAAAATTCATAAATCAAAACTTGGGCAAGTTGTCTTATTTCTTTTTCACTCCTTCCGATGAGGTAAGGGGCCAAAAAAACATTCACCGCGTCCCAGCCGATGGCGCCGGAAAAATGACATTGCAACGCAGCGGATAATTTTATCAAGTGGGCGATAAGCACCTCGGCATGCTTGGCCGGCTTGGCTTGTGATAGAGAAGAAGTAAGATCCAAACCGTACTTCTTAACGTACTCCAAAGATTGGCCGGAGCAATAGGGACGATCGATCATCCCCAGATCGTGAAGGTGGATGTCACCCCTGGCGTGGGCATCACTCACATCCGGAGAAAAAACTCGAAGTAGCGCATATTCCTTTTTTATGCCTTCCGCTAAGGTTAAGTTTGTGGCCTCTGGTCCGTGTGGAACATTAGCATTGTCCTTGTTGGTTTCATTTTCTATAATCTGCTGGACATCATAGATCGGAAATCCCAAACGGCTGTACCTTTTGTGCGCTTCTTCAAGTCCCCTCTCTGTAAGTTTTCCTAAGACCAACTCACGAATAAGTCTCGCGGTAATAAATTTAATCTTCCCTTCAAAAATCTGATCCTCTACCTCTTGAGCAATTTCCGAGGCGATTCTAATACTTATACCGGTTTCTTTAACGATGCTCTCGGTGATCCTGGTAGCGTCCCAACGTTCAATTTCGTCTTCGCTGGTACGAACAAACAAGGCCTTATCGGTGACATCCGCTCCAAGATCGAGCTTGAAAGAAGACTGTACTTTTTTATCTTTTTTTGTTTCGGTATCGGACATATCTTAGTTAATCAAGTTTATAAAGTCTACCAAGAAAAATATCTGAAAGCTAAAAACGAAAAATTAATAGCCATAACTTAAAACTAAAAACTTTTTTCTGGTTCTTCCAGCTTTAAATTTTTAGTTGTGACTTTTAGTTTTGAGATACTAGTTATTAGTTTTTTTCAGCGTAAGAAACATCACTCCTGCTTATCCCAGCAGAGCTAGAACAGATACACGTTTATAGACACCCCCCTTTTAAGAAACAGTCGGAGGGGAAACCTCCAACCTTGCCGAAATACTTTTTTCCCTTTTTAAGGGTACCCTGTTTATTTTAGTATTTCTAAAAAAAATTTTCTAAAGTCCTAAGAAAAAAATAACACAATTTTTAAAAACGCAAAACTCAAAATATAAAAACTAATAGCTATACTGGATTTTAGTTTCTACATAATGTTAGTTTGCGTTATAGACAAATTCTGTTATAATAACTATAGAAATTATCTCTCTTGCTTTCTGAAAAGATTTTGTTTATCCAAAAAACCTTGCAGGATAATCCGAGCTGCTTCGGCATCATCCGGCAAGTTAGAGGGTATATTTTTACGAGCTTCGACGGAAGTCATCCTTTCGTCATAAATGTGTATCTTCTGGAAAGGAAATCTTTTCTTAATTTCTGAAATGAATTTGAACGTATTTTTTGTCGCGGCAGAAGTAGTGCCATTCATATTAAGAGGCAACCCGATCACGATAATTTTGATATCGTATTCTCGGATTAGTTCTTCTATTCGGGAAAATGTTTTCTTGTTGTTTAAGAGAATCAGAAGCCCCGTGGCCAGAATGCCTTCCGGAGCGAACGCAAACCCGATTTTTTTTCTTCCGAAATCAATCCCTAGAAAGTTATTCGATTCTCTTGACAAAATTTAAAGTAATGATTTAATTATCCGTTCGACCAATTTAAACTATTGCGGGTTTTGTATTAAATGTTCCGAGATATCAATCTCGAACCTCGTGACAACCCAATTAAAACAGCCCGGCGTTTGAGGGGGATAAAAATCTGTAGACAATGGGGCGGCGCCAACCAGTTTTTACGTTGCCTCGGGAGAATTCCTAGAACAAGGATTTCTTGGTGCAGCTGAGATTTACCTCGGGAATTCTTCCCTCCCGTCCACAGAGACGAGAAGTTTGTCTACAGTTTCTTATTCCCCCTAGATACCCGCCGGGCTTTTTATATTTAATTTTAAAATACAGAGACTACCAATTGCTAGCATTCCAAAGCTACTTCATTTTTTTAATTTGGGCAAAAAAGAAAAGCCTATGGCTCACAGATGAAACCCCCGTGCTTCCGTGTCAAAACTTAAGATATTATTTTCTTAGTTATCTTGACAAGACCGGATAAAATTGTAATAACAAGGGCTTTTGTATAAGCAATGGAATAGCTGCTTCCAGTTTTATACCAAAATCTGCCCAATCCTTTCCACCAAAAGGAAAGCCTCTCAAGCTCTTTGAATAGATGGGCGCTTTGGCCATGAAGATGTATCGCATGCACCGACGATAAAAAATATGTCCTGCCGCCCATATTGTTTAACCTATAAGAAATATCCACATCATTGAAATACAAAAAGAAATGTGGGTGCGGATCAAAACCTTTCAGCTCGCGAAGTATATCTCCGCGCCAAAGCAAGCAGCTTGCCATGGGTTGATCTACTTCCTGATTTTCTTTAGGCGAATAAAAAAAACGATAATTCTTTCCGCCGCTAATAAAATCTTTTATTAAAAACCAAAAACCTTTCGGAAAGGTACGGCAGGTATTTTGTATTGTATTGTCAATATAACGTAGCTGGGGAGAAACACAAGAATATCTAGGATTGTTCTCCAAAAATTCTATTAGAGTTTCAACTACTTTCGGCTTGATAAAAACATCTTGGTTGAGCATTAGCACATATCTCCCCTTGCTCTTTTCTAATAAAAAATTATTGCCTCGGGCAAAACCAATATTATTCCCGCCGTCGCCGAAAAATTTTATCTTGGGATAAATTTCTGTGAGCTCTTTCCAGCGATCCGGCCGAAAACCATTATTGAGCGCCAAAAATTCCCAGTCTTTATTAAGTCTTGATTCACAACCCGGATAAAGCGTCAGGAGGCACTTCTCGAAAATTTCTTCACCGTAAAAAACCGGGATTATAATAGAGAGTTGCTTTTGCATATTCTTAAATCGTAAATTTTAGGGGAGGGAAAAAGGATCCTTCTCTCCGTTGCCGATAGTGGGGTATGCGCTTACTTCTTGTCTCTTTTCCCCTCTCTTCCGCAAAAAATCTTTCATTTTTTGGTTACGTTCCTTTCCCGCGTCGGAAGATGCGACATCGTTTGATGGAGAGACGGAAAAATAAGAATCCGCGTCTAAAAAACGGAAAAAGATATTAACCACCCCCCAGAAAATAAGCAAAGACATAAGTATCAAAATTATCACCGCGATTCGAGGAGACCACTTTTTAACGTTTTCGACTGAGCAAAAAGACAATTTATTAGAGTTAACAATTAAAAATTTTGAACTTTTTATTTTTTAGAACACGTTCGAAATTAAAATAACTGTTTTAAGCTTTCCCAACAATTCATCGCCACTCACCGGAAATTCCTCAGCTCCAAACTTTTCCGATTGGTTTATGGAAATACTAGCGATGGAAATTAATTTCTTGGCATTTTCTAGATAACGGATGAATTGCAGAACATTGGCAAAGCTGCCATTCACTTCTAATTGAAGCCATACTTCTTGTTCGGAATTATTATTGGAATTAGCAGCCGCTTTTGCTTGTGCTGCTTTTGGAAAATTTTTGCTTGTGCCGGGCTTTTCCCCTACGTTGGTTTTAAGAACTACCCCGGAAGATTGAGCGGCTTTTTCCAGCTCCTCGATTAGGCTCAAAATATTGTCCGTTTTTACCATCATGTTTTCCGCTTCGTTTTTCAGCTCCATGGATTCTTCGAAATCACTTTTAACGCTGTCGAAAGATTGGAGCTGTTTCAAGGTAACATCATAATTATCTTTCGCTTTTTTTAGATCGGTCTCTTCCACCGCTATCTTTTGGAATAAGAACCAGCTGCCCAACACTCCGATGACCGCGAGGGCCAACATCCAAGCAAGCGAACCTCCCAATGTTGATATTATTTTTTTGTTTTGCACGTTAGTTTTTCAAGTTTATCAAGAAAGTAAACTACTCTTTTTCTGTGTCCGTATTTTCTTGAATGAACTTGATAAACTTTATGAACTGCGACTGAGCCGATGCGCGGGATCGAACCGCGGACCTCATCCTTACCATGGATGCGCTCTGCCAACTGAGCTACATCGGCATTATACTACATTTATATCTAAATGTAGTATATATATAATTGAATATAGGATATTTTTAGATGTTTCAAATAAAATACGGCTTAGAACTAAAATGTAAAATATAATAGCTACAGCTAAAATCTAAGAACACCTAAATTTTAAGATAATTTTTTTACGAAAATTAATTTATATCTAAAAATATAAACCTATCCAATAATCAAATTCATAGTCTATGCAAGCAATAATTATGGCGGCGGGGAAGGGGACTCGACTGCAGATGCTCGACAATTCGATCTCCAAGCATATGTTGGAGATTGCGCCGGGGAAACCAATTTTGTCACACACCGTTGAAATACTTCCCGATAAAATAGAAGAGGTAATTATAGTAGTAAATCATTTACGCGAACACATTCAAAAATATTTTGGTGAAAATTATAGCGGCCGAAAAATTAAATACGTAGTTCAAGAAGAGCTAAACGGATCGGGAGGCGCCATTTGGGCCTGCCAAAATTTGATTAAAGAAAATTTTATAGCTATCAGCGGCGATGATATTTATCATCCGGAAGACATGGAGAAAATGATAGAATGCGATTCTTATTGTATTTTGGTTCACGAACCGCCGGCCTCGGAAGAGGTGAAAGCAGCTGTTTTAGAATTAAACGGCAGCAAAACAATCGATCGCATTATAGAATATCCTGACAGCCTGATGAGTCAGAGCCGCTTAATTAACACGGGTCTTTATAAATTGGATAAAAATATTTTCAACTATCCGCTGCAAAAAATAAAACCTGGCCATCCGGAATACGGCCTTCCCCAAACTCTTGTCTCCCTCGCGAAAGATTTCCCAATTCGCACCATAAAGGCGACTTTTTGGCAAATGGTTAACACCCCGGAAGATTTCTCCCAAGCAAAAAAATTGTATCCGAAACTGGCAAAAAAAATCAGGAAGAAAAAATAAAAAACTAGAACGTCATCCCCGCCGGGTCTTACAGAGACAGGCTGTTTCTCTTCTAACTGGTACCAGCAGTTGTTATGCCTTACGGTAAAATCGTTGTTAACGTGGCGGAAGGTTTTCCTGGCGAGAATGCTTGCCATGATGGCTTTCTCGTAGGGGGTTAATTCGTAGTGCAGGTTTTTCTGTTTGGCCGGAACGACGTTAAACCTGGCATTGTAACGGGGCAGGAATACTTCCTCCAAAAAACGGTTGGCGGCGGCTGGTTCTTTTACGCCGGCCAGCCGCAGCTCTTTTACCAGCCCGTTCTGCAATGTTCCGAACACTCTTTCAATCCTACCTTTGGCTTGGGGAGAACGGGCGTGGATTACTCCTATCCCCAGTTCTTTCATAACCCGCTCGAACTGGGAAAGGTTGCTGGCCTTGTAATTTTTAAACCTCCTATCAACGTAAACGGATAGCGAAAATTCACCGGGAAAATTAGGTCGGTAACTTTTCAAAAAGCCTCTTTCTACAACATAAAGAAAGTCTGATTTTGGGCGAAAGGGAAACAATTGGATTGAACCTTTGCAAAATTGGATAAATACCGCTCACCACGCCAGGAAACTTGCTTTGTCGAGCGAATTTCATGGAATCAAGTCGCTCGTGGAAAAAATTGGAACGAATCGCCATCTGCTTTCCCGCCAAGCCGGATTTTCCCTGGTCCGGTCTCACGACCTGGTCCCGAAATATCAGGAAGCCCAAAAAATCCCCAAAAGTCCCGTCTGGTCGGCCTTGTGGGATTGTATCCTGTACTCTGAGTGGTACAGGACGAAGTGCGAACTTATTTAATGGAATTTGCTACTAAAATGATACCCTAAAACTTTTAAATACAATACTTCGCTTGATTTTTTCAATAAATACTGTTAAGAAAGATTAAGCACCTAAAATCAAGGAGGTTATAGAGCCATGGAGCCTTTTACAAGAAATGGCGACGTAGAAGAATACGCTGGTAAAATTGCCGGGCGAGCTTACAAAGACGTGGTAGATTTCGCAATGAGCGACTTGAAAAGAATCCTCATTGAATGCGTTGAGTGCAAAGAGCCGGATAGGACTGAAATTGATGAAAAAACTGTTTTCAAGGCGGTCATGAGACTAACATTGGGAACCATTCATGCGATGAGTACTCGTTTGCTCATTCTAAAAGCTTACGAGATTGAAAGGATGATCGGGAGGAACGGAAAAGAGCCGTTGCCCCACATAAGCAGTGAGATTGTCGGCTTCTTCCCTGGGTGGAAAAACCATTTTGATGGCATAGTCGCTTTCTTGAATGACCAAGGATCAGAACGCGTGAAGTACTTACTGGAATGTGCGGCAGCAGAGGCTTCTTGGGATCACAATTTCACCAAGCTTATTCTCGGACGGTCGGTCTGGAATAATCTATATCAACCGCTACAGTGTAATTTCAGAGAACCGAGTTCTCCTTACACTGTTCTGTTCGGATAGCAAGTACTCAAAGGGTTTTTTAGGACAGGGTCGTAAGATCTCTGTCCTTTTTGTTTTGCTGTGAAATTAAACGTTTTAGTATAAACCCTTTATTTGTGCTATTTTCCAGCTACACGTTTCAAAATCTTAAAAATCGTCTATATTGGGGCTGATTTAACCAATCAGCTCTAATTATGCAGAAATATTTCACATAATAAAATAGATCGTGAGCGCAGCGAACACTTAACTTGAAAATTGAGAAATGAAAATTTGAAATGTCTTGATTGGTCGGGGTACTGGGACTCGAACCCAGAATCTCCTGCTCCCAAAGCAGGCGCCTTAACCAATTAGGCCATACCCCGGTGATCATTACCAATAATACCAATTACCAATCTCCGATGAAACTCGGAGGCAAGTTTTCAAGTTCGGTATGTTCTTCGATAAGTGTAAGCTATAATAAAACAAAGTTATTGTGAAGCTTGATCTGCAATTTAATGTACATTATTATGTACATGTAATAATTAAATAAAGATCGTGGATATAAAAACAACTATTCCTATTTCCGAAGCCCGTCGGAGAATCTTTGAAATCAGGGAAGAATTGAGAACTCCTGGAAGGTATTATACTTTGACCGAAAAAGGCAAGCCCGTTATGGTTATGCTTTCCGCCGAGGAGTTTGAATCCCTTATTGGAACGCTTGAGGTAATGCACGACTCCCCAAATTTGAAAAAAAATATTATGGAGTCTGAAAGAGAATATGCGAAAGGGGAGTACATAACATTAGAAGAAATGTTGAAAGAGGAAGGGATAAGCATAAGTTATCAAAAGAGTAAAAATGCCTTACCGCGTCGTCGTCCTCAAAAGAGTAAAAAAATCAATAGATAAGATCGATACAAGATATCGGCCGCGAATTAACACTACTCTAATAAGCCTGGCCATAAATCCGTTTCAGGGGAAAAAATTATTAGGCGAATATGGCGGCGGCTGGTCTTTAAGAGTTTGGCCGTGCAGGATTATTTACAGAATTGAAAAGAAAAAATTAATCGTGCTGATTCTCGAAATTGCCTACCGGCAGGGAGTGTATAAATAATTCAGTTTGAAAAATAATGAAGAGCAAAATTCCTTTAAATGAATGACATAAATAACACTCCCACGGTGGGCGTGGGAGTAATGATCCTAAAAAACAACAAGGTTTTATTGGGAAAGAGAAAAGGTTCGCACGGAGAAGGAGAGTACGCTTTTCCGGGAGGACATCTTGAATACATGGAACCTTTTGAGAAATGTGCCGAGCGGGAGACAAAAGAAGAATGCGGAATTGAAATCGAAAATATCCGTTTTCAATTTCTAGCGAATTTAACAAAATACGCGCCTAAGCATTATGTTCATATCGGGCTTATCGCTGAATGGAAAAACGGGGAGCCAAAAACACTCGAACCGGAGAAATGTGAATCGTGGGCGTGGTACGATCCGGAGAACCTACCTGCGCCTCTTTTTGAAGCGTGCAGACTGTCTATAGAAAGTTACAAAAGCGGGGAAAACTATTTCGATTCAAACTGACAGCCCTTCACAAAATAAAAGCTGGCAAAGAATAAATAGAGGAGACCCTTTTATAGGTAACCAGAAACTGTATGCTATAATATAAAAAATAAGTAACAAAAAACTATGGCGAAAAGAGGCGAAATTTACAAGTGTGGTATCTGTGGCAATATTGTCGAGATTGTCCACGGAGGCGGAGGAGACTTGGTCTGTTGCGGACAGCCGATGGATTTGATGCAAGAGAAAACCCAAGAAGAGGGATTCACAGAAAAGCACGTTCCAGTAGTAGAAAAGTCCGAAAAGGGAATTTTGGTAAAAATCGGCAGTGTGCCTCATCCGATGGAAGAAGCCCACTACATCGAGTGGGTTCGGGTGGAAAGAAAAGACGGCCGAATTTGCCGCCAATATTTTAATCCCGACGACAAACCCGAAGCGGAATTTCCTATCCAACTGGAAGAATTGGTTGTAGTACACGGATACTGCAATTTACACGGACTATGGATCTCCAAGATGATGTAAAAACTCAAATGTAAGATGCAAAAACCAGAGCTAAAATGTTAAAATCGCAAATTTATAGCCGTATGCAGCTTTTAGTTTTTGATTGTGGTTATTAGTTTTCCGCTATTAATTTTAAGTTTTAAATTCTTAATTTAAAATTATGAACCTTAAAGGTTCTCAGACCGAAAAAAATTTATTAACCGCTTTTGCCGGAGAATCGCAAGCGCGAAACCGCTACACTTATTTTTCCTCAGTCGCGAAAAAAGAAGGCTATGAACAAATTTCCAGTGTCTTCTTGGAAACCGCCGACAACGAAAAAGAACACGCCAAAAGATTGTTTAAATTTTTAGAAGGCGGGGAAGTGGAAATAATCTCAGCTTTCCCGGCTGGCATAATCGGAGCAACAACCGAAAACTTAAAAGCTTCCGCGGACAGTGAAAATTACGAACAAACCAGTATGTATCCGGAATTTGCCAAGAAAGCCGAAGAAGAAGGATTCACCGAAATCGCTGAAATTTTCCACGCCATTGCGGTAGCCGAAAAACAACACGAAAAAAGATATTTAGGGTTGCTAAAAAATATCGGGGAAGACAAAGTATTCAAAAAAAACGAGCCGATAAAGTGGCGCTGCCGAAATTGCGGATATGTTCACGAGGGCAACACCGCTCCGGAAAAATGCCCCGCCTGCACCCACCCGCAAGCATACTTTGAGATACTGATAGAAAATTGGTAATCATAAAAATGCGAAAGTACAAGAAACGGGTTATCTTGCCAACCGGTCGGTAAGATACAACCAATAATCAAATTTTGATTTGATAAAACTTTGACTTTATAATGACAAAAGGTTCGTTTGGAATAATTGGAATAATATAAATATCACAAACAAAAGAAAGGGGGTGACAATATGGAAACCCCCGTGGAAAAAAGCAACAAGGACATGATTAGCTGGATCGCATTGATTCTCCTGGTAATCGGCGGACTGAATTGGGGCCTTGTTGGACTAATCAAGCTTGATCTTGTTAAAGCGATCTTCGGCGATATGTCGGTTTTGTCGCGCATTATTTATTTATTAGTGGGAGTCTCGGCGATCTACATTCTGCTCATGCCTCCCAAGATGGAGAAGAAATAGACAGAACGAATAATGAATAGCCAAAAACAGATAACTGGAGACAGTTGAATGGTTTTTGTGTCCCCGTAATTTTTGATGTCGTAGTTTATAGGTTATTAGTTATTATATTATCTATTTCCCTTGACAAATTGTTTATTAATGGCAACCTAAAGTGTTTCGTAAGCATTTTAACTTATCTTCATACAAGGAGGGACCATGAAGAAAATAGCTAGAGACGGATGGAGGGAAGTCGAGGTTCAGAAGCGCCTGTTTAAAAAAATCCCTCGCCCCGAGGAACACGGACACGGGTTTTTTCTTAAGGAAGGAACTAAACTTTGCCTTTCAGCCAGTCTTTCTCCGGGCAACATGCCTTTGGTGATCACGCTTTTGCTGAAAAATGACTGCGGTGAAGAAGTTCATATGCACATGGAAACAGATTCGGTTCTCCTAAACTTCAACACAAATTTCGCAGAAGCAAACAGACGTCTCTGTCTTTCAATTAAAGACCTCGATAAACTGAGAGACTCCACTCTCGACAGGAATCTAAAGACGATTGGTAAGATACTGGAAAACGCTTGGCTTTTGTATTCCTGCGCGGAGAATCCCACAGAGGTTCATTTTTACTTGTGTTCAGAGAACGATGACAATCTCCAGCAATACACGAAAATAGGGCGAGCGAAATGCCTGAAGAGCGAATTAGGCAAATTCCTTGTCTTCTATTCACCGGAAAACCTGGCAGGGAAAGAGAGGGAAAGATGCCAAGAGTAAAAAAGATTCCTTCTTCCAAGAAAAACCGGTATGGGCGGGAACGGGAAGAAAACAGCCCGTTTCAGTCTGGGCACTATGAATTAAATCAACGCCCCCAAATTTTTGATGAGCGCAATCCCATAAAATGGGAGGATGTCATCAAAGTAAGGATGGGCGGACCGTGGATGTTTCCTATCCGGCTGCTTGCGGCACCGGAAACGATTTAGCTAAAAAACAGAATTAAAATCACAGCGGATATCAAAATCCGCTTTTTGCTTTTTTGGCGGATTGATTGTATTATTATTATATTGTCAGCTTTGCTTCATGAGATTTATAAAACAACCAATGAAGATAGTTAACGAGATTATCGAGTTGAAAACCGCTGCTACTTTGGACTTTATCGACATAACCGACAAAGTCCAAAAACTGCTAAAAAAAATTAAGGTGAAAAAAGGGATAATTAATATCCAAAGCCTCCATACCACAATGGCCGTTATCGTGAACGAAGCGGAGCCTCTGCTCATCGGCGACATGAAAAAGATGTTGGAAAAGCTCGCTCCCGGAACCGCCGAATACATGCACGACAACTTTGAAATCAGGACCGTCAACGTGTGCGACGGAGAATGTAAAAACGGCCATTCTCACTGTAAAGCCCTCCACCTGCCAACTTCTCAAATGTTAAACATTGTTGGCAATAAGCTGCAGCTGGGCCAGTGGCAAAGGATCTTCGCGATCGAACTGGATCGCGCCAGACCAAGAAAAGTAGCACTGCAAATAATAGGGAAATGACTTGAGCTAATTAAGCTTGATAAATCTTATGAACTTGATAAACTTTTTTCCTCTTGCCGACCGCATGCGCCCCGACACCCTCGATAATTTCTTCGGCCAAAGAGAACTGGTCGGTAAAAATTCATTTTTACGCGAAGCGATTAAAAACGACCGAGTGCCGTCATTGATTTTTTGGGGGCCGCCGGGAAGCGGAAAAACTACTTTAGCCCATATAATCGCTCAGGAAACTAAATCGGAGTTCATCCAACTGAGCGCCGTTACGAGCGGCAAAAAAGATTTAAAAGAAATTATTGAGAAGGCCCAACTCAACAAAAATTTCGGCAAAAAAACAATTTTATTTATTGACGAAATCCATCGCTGGAACAAGGTTCAGCAGGACGCGCTGCTGCCTCACGTAGAGAAAGGAACGGTAACACTTGTTGGCGCCACCACGGAAAATCCTAGTTTTGAAGTTATTTCCGCTTTGCTTTCGCGTTCACGGGTTTTCGTTCTAAAAAGACTTAGTAGGAAGAGTATCGAGAAAATTATCCGCCAGGCTCTAGCTGATAAAGATAAAGGGTTAGGCAAGAAAAAAATTAAAATCAGCAACCCGAATGTGGAATTGATGTCTCGGCTAAGTAATGGCGATGCCCGCATGGCACTTAATACTTTGGAAGCAGCCGCTAGCCATATCGCTGCGCGAACGACAGTGCCCAGCCAAAGCAACAAAATAAGCACGGAGCTTATAAAACAAGTCTTACAAAAATCCCATTTGATGTATGACAAAGGAGGGGAAGAACACTATAATATTATTTCGGCCCTGCACAAATCTATGCGGGGAGGCGATGCAAATGCTGCAGTTTATTGGCTGGCGCGAATGCTTGCGGGAGGAGAAGACCCTATATATATTGCGCGACGCTTGGTCAGGTTCGCCTCGGAAGATATTGGGCTTGCCAATAACACGGCTTTACTTCTAGCCAACGCCGCTTTCGATGCCTGCCAAAAGTTAGGCGTGCCGGAATGTAATGTACATCTGGCGCAATGCGTAATTTATCTCACCAGAAGCAAAAAAGATATTTCGGCTTATCAAGCTTATGAGAAGGCCATGAGAGACGTGAAAGAATTCGGTAATTTGCCGGTGCCGCTCCACATTCGTAACGCGCCGACAGAGCTGATGAAAAAACTCGGCTACGCTAAGGGATACAAATATACACCGTTGGAGGATAGTTCGGAGCAAGAATACTTGCCAAAAGAGTTAAGGAGTAAGAAATATGTATAAAAATAGCATTAATCAACCCTATGCCGTTTCAAATATCTTCAAAATTTTCACCTGCCGGCGATCAGCCGAAAGCCATTGAGAAACTGGCAGGTGGTTTGGCCATGGGCGATAAATTTCAGACTCTTCTCGGAGTAACCGGATCGGGAAAGACTTTTACCATCGCTAAAGTAATCGAAGGAGTCCAAAGACCGACTTTGGTTATCGCGCCCAATAAAACCTTGGCCGCCCAACTGGCCCAAGAATTTCGCACTTTCTTCCCTAAAAACGCGGTGGAATATTTTGTTTCCTATTACGACTACTACCAGCCGGAAGCTTACATTTCTTCCACCGACACTTATATTGAAAAAGAAGCTGAGATTAATGACGAGATAGATCGACTGCGCCACGCAGCCACTTCGGCTTTGATGTCACGCGATGACGTGGTTATAGTGGCTTCTGTTTCTTGTATCTATGGCTTGGGATCGCCGGATTTTTATGAAAGCTTTTCTTTTAAAATTGTAAAAGGGGAACACTTAAACAGACAAGGCTTAATAGAAAAGCTGGTGGATATGCACTACGATCGGTCTAATATTCTCGCGCGAGGAAAATTCCGGCTGCAAGGCGACACCTTTGAAATAGTTTCTCCCGCCCGGGAAATCGTCACTCGAATAGAATTAGAAAATGAAAAAATAAAAAAAATATTCGAGTATGATTTGCTGACTGGCGAGGAGTTGGGAATCCTTGATCAAATTTATGTTTTTCCGGCAAAACACTTTGTCGTTCCGAAACCTCTTATGAAGAACGCTCTCGGAGAAATCGAAAGAGAGTTGAAGGAACGTATTAAATATTTTGAAAAACACCGCAAGCCTTTGGAAGCTGAAAGGTTATCGCATCGTACCCGCCAAGACATAGAAATGATGCGGGAGGTCGGCTATTGCAACGGGATAGAGAACTATTCCAGGTATTTAAGCGGACGACAGAAGGGGGACCCGCCCTACACTCTAATTGACTATTTCCCCAAAAAATTTTTAATAGTCATTGACGAGTCGCACGTCACCGTACCCCAGCTCAACGGAATGTATAACGGAGACCACGCTCGAAAAAAATCTCTCGTGGAGAACGGGTTTCGTTTGCCCAGTGCTTTTGACAACCGGCCTCTCCGATTTGAGGAATTCCAGCAAAAAATAAACCAGGTGATTTTTACCTCCGCCACACCGAGCAGTTATGAGAGAAACTCATCCAGTCGGATAGTGGAACAAATTATCCGGCCAACTGGGCTAATTGATCCAAAACTAGAAGTAAAGCCCGCTAAAACCCAAGTTAAAAATGTAATGGAAGAAATAAAAGTTGCCGTATCAAAAAAGGGGAGGGTACTCGCGACTACGCTTACCAAAAAAATGGCGGAGGATTTGTCGGAATATCTTCGGGAAAATAAAATCAAATCGAAATATTTGCATTCCGGGGTGGACACTATCGAGCGAATAAAAATATTAGAAGAATTGCGGAGGGGTACCTTTGATGTTTTGGTAGGCGTTAACCTGCTGCGCGAAGGACTGGATTTGCCGGAAGTTACTTTGGTCGCGATCCTGGACGCTGATAAAGAGGGATTTTTGCGTAGTGAAACTTCCCTTATCCAGACTATTGGACGGGCGGCTCGTAATGTTTTTGGAAAAGTGATCTTGTATGCCGATAACCAGACCGGTTCCATGAAAAGAGCGATCTCCGAAACAAACCGCAGAAGAAAACTGCAGATAGAATATAACAAAGAGCATGGAATAACGCCAAAAACGATCATAAAGAAAATTGAGTCAATTATAGACCACGAATTAAAACCCGAAGTTACGCGCGATTTTTCCGAGTTGGAAACTTTAGAAGATATCGCCGGCTACATCAAGCAAAGAGAGAAGGAAATGAAAGCTGCCGCCCATAACCTGGAATTTGAAAAAGCCGCGATAATTCGGGATGAAGTATCCGAATTACGTAAATTACAAATTAAGTAAATAATAGATATGGAACATAAAATCCTTTTAGGGCTGACAACCACCCCAAGATCAGATTGGCGCGAGAAAGTTAAAGAAATTAAAAAATTCTCCATAAAAGAGATTGCTCTTTTTCCCACTTTTATAAAATTAGGGGAGAGAGAAGAACTATATGAAATGCTTGCGAAATCGTGCGTTGAAAAAATTCCACACGTCCATTTGCGCGACGATATGGAAAGTTGGGAATTAGATTTTTTCATAAAAAAATATAAAACCGAGGTTTTTAATATTCATGCCACGGATATTTTTGATATGTTTGCTAAAGATAACTCGGAACATACAAAAAATATATATATTGAAAATAATACAGACACAGGCAAACGTTTTCTAAATTCATTGAGAAGATCCGCCGGAATTTGTTTGGACTTATCCCATCTGCACGATTTTTGGACTCTTCAAAAAATTAAAACTTATAGACACTTCACTAACCTTATCAAAAAATATCCCATCGGTTGCTGCCATATTTCAGCGATACTAGAAAAACCAGTTACTTACAACCGTTGGGATATAAAAATACCCGGCACAGACAGAATCTACAGCTCTCATTTACTTGGCAATCTTTATGAATTAGACTATGTTAGGGAATACGTTAGCTATTTACCGAGATATATAAGCATTGAATTGGAGAATTCATTTAAAGAGCAACTTGAAGTTAAAAAACGTTTAGAAAAAATTATCAATGGATAACTTAGTTATTAAGGGCGCGCGCGAGCATAATTTGAAAAATATTGACCTTACGCTCCCACGCAACAAATTAATCGTTTTCACGGGAATCAGCGGGTCGGGTAAATCTACCCTGGCTTTTGACACTATTTTCGCCGAAGGACAACGGCGGTATTTGGAGAGTCTCTCCAGTTACGCCCGCCAATTTTTGGGCCAAATGAGCAAGCCTGACGTTGATCACATAGAAGGGCTAAGTCCTGCCATTTCTATCGACCAGAAAGCAGCTTCACATAATCCCCGCTCAACAGTAGGAACGGTTACAGAAATCCATGACTACTTGAGATTGCTTTTTGCTAAAATTGGTATCCCGCACTGCCCGGTCTGCGGAAAGGAAATTGCTAAATTGTCGATTGATGAAATCATGGACAGAATTTTAGACATTAAATCCAAAAATGATGTGGAAATAATGTCGCCTGTGGTCAGAGCCAGAAAAGGTGAATATTCGGCTTTTATGGAAAGTATGTTCAAACGCGGATTTTCTTACGCCTATGTTGACGGAAAAAAAGTAGATCTTACCAGCAAAACTCAACGCGAAAAAACAAAACTAGCCCGCTATAAAAAACATGATATCGATATTCTTGTTGATAAAGTAAAAATAAACGACGAAAATTTCTCACGAATTTTCGAAAGCGTGGAATCGGCTTTAAAATTGTCCGGTGGAATTGTTAAAATTAAATGTAGAGACACATCGCAATCTATCTCTACTGCAAAAAAATTTGAGCCGACGACTTTGATATTTAACCAAAACTTTTCCTGTCCGATTCACGAAATTGAATTTCCCGAACTTGAACCGCGGCTTTTTTCTTTCAACAGCCCTTGCGGCGCTTGTCCCACCTGTGAAGGATTGGGTGTAAAAAAAGAAATCGATCCCGATCTTGCGATGCCCGACCAAAGCAAGACTATCGCGGAAGGAGGTATTATGCCTTGGAGTTACAAAAAAAATAATTATCAGGGTATGCTCTTGCACGCGGTTACCAATTATTATCACATTCCCGAAAATGCTCGTATTTCAGACTTGCCTGATTATCAAAAAGAAATTCTTGTCCGCGGCGAAAAACCGGCCGCTGACATTCCGGTAAAAATCCATTCCAAAAACGGCTCCGTTTGGAGATTCAACGTCACATGGAAGGGAGTCGTCGGTTTTTTGGAGGAACGGTATTTCAAAACTCAATCAGACGCGGTGCGGGAAGACATTGAAAAATACATGACGAACAAACCCTGCTCGACTTGCTCCGGATCGAGATATAAACCTGAGGTTCTTTTGGTAACTATTGGAGGGCGTGGTGTCCCGCACCACTCCGTTTCAGGAAAAAATATTTATGAGATCTCCAGCCAGAGTGTAACCGAAGCCCTTAAATTTTTGGGGAGTCTTAAGCTTACTTTAAAGGAAGAATTAATCGCCAAGAGGATTTTAAAAGAAATCCAAAACCGGTTGAGTTTTTTGAACGATGTCGGACTAGGATATCTGACACTTTCAAGAGGCGCCAACACCTTGGCCGGCGGGGAAGTCCAGCGCATCCGCCTAGCTTCACAGATTGGTTCACAGTTAGTAGGAGTTCTATACATCCTCGACGAACCCTCTATCGGACTCCACGCCCGCGATAACAAAAAACTCTTGGAAACCTTGCTCAAACTCAAGAGTATCGGAAATACTTTGATTGTCATTGAACATGATGAGGAGACTATTCGCGCCGCTGACTATATCGTTGACATCGGTCCCGGCGCTGGCCGACTGGGGGGAGAAATAGTCGCGGAAGGTTCTCTCTCGGAGGTATTAAAAAACAAAAAATCGCTTACCGCGAAGTATCTAAAAAAAGAGTTGGCGATAGAAATCCCTCCCCTCAAAAGACCGCTTAAAAACAAAAAAATAATCACAGTTAAGGGGGCCGGCGAACACAACCTTAAAAATATGACCGTAAGTTTTCCCCTCAAAGTTTTCACTTGCGTCACCGGCGTGAGCGGCAGTGGTAAATCTACTCTTGTAGAAGATATCCTCTACAAATCGTTGGCCGTAAAAATTATGCGCTCCTTGCAAAAACCCGGCCGCCATCAAGAAATAATCGGAGCGGAATATTTAAAGAAAGTTATCATGATTGATCAGTCGCCAATTGGCAGAACTCCCAGATCGAATCCGGCCACCTACACGGGTTTATTCACTTCGGTTCGAAAAATATTTTCCTTGTCACGGGAAGCAAGACTTCGCGCTTATAATCCTGGCCGTTTTTCTTTCAATGTCTCCGGCGGTCGCTGCGAAAATTGCCGAGGAGAAGGATTTTTAAAAGTTGAGATGCAGTTTATGCCGGATGTTTATTTGCCCTGCGACGTTTGTAAAGGGAGAAGGTATAACAGCGAGACATTGCAAGTAAAATATAAAGGGAAAAACATCGCCGAAGTTTTGGAAATGACAGTGAGCGAAGCCAAAAATTTCTTTCAAAATTTTCCGCAAGCTCACGGGCCACTAAAAGTTTTGGAAGAAGTTGGGCTCGGGTATATTAATCTCGGCCAGGCGGCTACTACACTTTCCGGCGGGGAAGCGCAAAGAATAAAACTAGCTTCGGAATTGTCGAAGCGGGGAAGCGTGGATACATTGTATATATTGGACGAACCAACCACCGGACTACATTTCGACGACATCAAAAAACTTCTGGGAGTCTTAAACCGTTTAATAGATGCCGGCAACACTGTTATTGTTATTGAGCATAATTTGGACGTGATTAAAACCGCTGACTATGTTGTTGATCTTGGCCCCGAGGGCGGTACGGAAGGCGGTCGGGTCGTCGCCACCGGCACCCCCGAAGAAGTCGCAAGATATGAAGAGAGTTATACAGGACAGTTTTTGAGGAAAATACTGAAGTAAAATACTTTAGTTAAAAACTTAAACCTTTCTTGGTTTTTAGATTTGAGTTGTAATTATTACATTTTAGTTTTTACGTTTTACATAATGATTTCTCAATTGAAAAAGTATATTAGTTCTTTGCCCAAATCTCCCGGAGTTTATAAATTTTACGATGCCAGGAATAAACTTATTTATATTGGTAAAGCCACGTCCTTACGCGATCGGGTAAGGTCATACTTCGTCCGCCGAAGCTTTGGCGAAGGTGAATACACCACTAAAACTGAAATTTTAGTTTCGCAAATTAAAAAAATTAAATTCGAAAAAACCGAAACTGTCCTCGAAGCCCTAATTTTAGAATCGAATTTAATTAAAAAAAATCAGCCAAAGTATAATATTAATGCTAAGGATGATAAAAGTTTCTCTTATTTTTTGATAACGAAAAATGAAAATTTTCCGCGAGTGTTGATTATTCGAAAAACCGATCTCGCAAAATATCCGGCTAAGAAAATTTACGGGCCTTACACCTCGAAAAGTCAAATGGAAACTGCCCTGAAGATTATAAGAAGAATATTTTCTTTTCATTCCCGCAAACAATCAACGGAAAAAGGCTGTTTGGATTTCCAATTAGGAAGATGTCCGGGACCTTACGCCGGAAAAATTTCCAAAAAAGATTACCAAAAAAACATTCGGGGGATTGAAATGATTCTTTCCGGAAAGAAAAAATCCTTAATTAAAAAAATGGAAAAAGAAATGAACGCTTTTGCCAAAAAAAACGAATTTGAAAAAGCCGCGGAATCGCGCAATAAAATTTTCGCGCTGAAGCATATACAAGACGTGGCATTACTTACTGTAGAGACGCAAAATTTTACGTCTCTACCGGAAAAAAAGAACAAGGCGCAGAATTTTCGCGTTGAAGCCTACGACATTTCCAATATCGGCGGTGATTACGCCGTCGGAACAATGGTAGTTTTTAAAGATAAAAAGCCGGATAAATCCCAATACCGCAGATTTAAAATAAAAACCGTCGCAGAAATAAACGATGTCGGCATGATGAAAGAAATACTGGAAAGAAGAATAAAAAGAGTACTCACGTCTTATAATTCACGACCCACGACCGAAAACTGGCCCAGGCCCGAACTTATAATTTTAGACGGTGGGAAAGGCCATTTAAACATGGCGGAAAAAATATTGCGCGATGCCGGTTGGGACATTCCGATTGTCGCGATCGCTAAGGGTCCTGCTCGAAAAAAACTCGATTTATATTACACCAAAAACGCCCATAAATACCACGCTGTAATCTCCGACCTGCCGCTGCTTGAAACAATCCGCAACGAAGCGCATCGATTCGCGATCGCGTATCATCGTAAGCTGCGAAAAAAGAATTGGATATCTTTTTGAATTTAAATTATGAAGTTAATATTAAAATAACTAAAAGCCAATTAGTTTTTACATTTATTAATCATGTTCTTTCGTCTTTATCCGACACTCACAACTATCTTATTTGTCGGATTGGCCATTTTTACTCTTTTCTACTTTTCCCATCCTTTGGTTTGGTGGGCGTTAGGCATCGGAATAGCAATTGTTTTTGTTCTCATCAAAAAATCGGTAGGGAGGTTCACCAGTACGATTCTTCCCCTTCTGCTTATTTTGGGCAGTTTGCCCACGGTATCCTTAATGGCCGGCGCCGCCATCCGCTACGCCGTAGTAATTATCCTATCCGCCATTCTCTATCTGGTGCTTCTGGCCAAAGGAAGATTAAACGATAACCCTGCTGATAAAATAGCGGTAGCGATTCTGGGCGGAATGAATTTTCTAGTCTTTTTTGTTTGGTCGAATCTGATTTTCGCCAGTTTTATTAATTTTTCTGATGCAGTATTTCCGATCTGGCTGATGCTCTTAGCCACGGCTTTAATAAGTTTTGCCGTGGCAAAAGACACTTTTGAAAACAGTTTGGCTTTAAAAATAAAAGCTTCTGAATTGCGAAAAAATGATATTAATATCGCCAGTCTAATTATTGCTCTGGCAACCAGCGAGATTGCTTGGAGTTTAATATTTTTCCCTTTCCGCTACCGCTCGAGCGCGGTGATTTTACTTTCGGCTTTTTATCTGACTTTCACCGCAACCCAATTTTTCTTGACAAAAGAGGAGAAAGGTAGGAAGCTGGCTAAAGATATCGTCATAGTCGTAATCGCCGTCGCGATAATACTTCTCACGAGTAAATGGAGATACTATTAACAGTTAAGAATTAAGAAAGAAGAGCTAAGAGAAACAATGTAGAATTTAGAATTTAAAATTTTAAACTTCAAATTGTTTATCTTCATTCTTCTATCTTAACCTTAAATTTCTATGGATATCGAAGTAATTCGTCACTCTTTATCCCACATTCTCGCTCTCGCCGTTAAGCGTCTTTACGGCAACCATGTCAGGTTCGGCACCGGACCGGCCACAGAGAATGGCTTTTTTTATGACTTCGAATTTTCCAGGCCGCTTCCTGAATCGGAACTTCCCAAAATACAAAAAGAAATGGAAAAAATCGTCAAGGAGAATATTCCATTTCGCAAGAAGGTGATGCCATTGGAAGAGTCACGGGAATTTTTTAAAGCAGAAGTACAGCCTTACAAAGTGGAGTTGTTGGATAATATTGCGGACCCACAGCATACTGTTGGCAGAACAGAGCAACAATCTGTTCCTACGAAAGAAAATCCAAATATTATCCATTACCAACTTAGCGAGTTTGAAGACCTCTGCAAAGGCCCACATATTAAAAAAACTAGCGAAATAAGAATAGGCAGTTTTCAATTGGAAAGGATCGCCGGTGCCTATTGGCAAGCCGATGAAAAAAATAATATGCTGAGCCGCATCTATGGTTTAGCTTTTTCTGACAAAAAAGAATTAAAAAAATATCTTGCGCTGCGCGAAGAAGCCAAAAAACGTGACCACCGAAAATTGGGTAAAGAGTTGGATTTATTTGTATTCTCCGATCTTGTTGGACCGGGCCTGCCACTACTAACACCCAAAGGAGCCACTATAAGGCAGGAATTAGAAAAATTTGTTGTTGAAGAGGAAACAAAGAGGGGGTACCTAAGAACCTACACACCCGAAATCGCAAAGGTAGATCTCTACAAAAAATCCGGACACTGGGATCACTACCAAGAAAGCATGTACCCACCAATCGACATAGACGGGGAAGACTATGTGTTGCGGCCAATGACGTGCCCTCATCAGTTTATGATATACAACTCGAGACCTAGAAGTTATCGCGATTTACCTTTGAGATACGCTGAGCTGGCAAAAATGTATAGGAAAGAACAATCAGGAGAATTGACTGGTTTAATAAGAGTAATGGGCTTTACTCTTTCGGATGCTCATATTGTATGCCGAACGGATCAGTTAGAAGACGAATTTAAAAAAGTGCTTGAGCTAGTTCAATACTCTATGAAAATATTAGACATAAAAGATTATTGGTATCGTTTTTCCAAGTGGGATCCCTGCGATAAAAAAAAGTATATTCACGACAAAGAAGCCTGGAAGAGAAGCCAATCGTCAATGAAAAAAATACTTGATCAAATGAAATTAAAATATGAAGAAAGCGAAGGCGAGGCAGCTTTTTACGGCCCAAAACTTGATATTCAGACCAGAAACGTAAATGGCAAAGAAGATACGGCCATAACAATCCAGATTGATTTTGTTATGCCTAAACGATTCGATATGACCTATACTGACTCCAACGGAGAAGAACAAACTCCCATGGTTATCCACCGTTCATCTATCGGTTGCATCGAACGAACAATGGCGTACTTAATTGAACATTTCGCCGGAAATTTCCCGGTCTGGCTCGCGCCGGTGCAGGTGAAAGTTCTTTCGGTCGGTGACAAACACGTTAAATTTTGCCGGGAATTAGCCCGGGAATTTCGAGAAAATAATATCCGCGTCGAAATTGACGAAGAAAATGAAACTGTTGGCAAGAAAATCCGCCAGGCGATCCTCGAAAAAGTCCCTTACATTCTCGTGATCGGCGAGAAGGAAATTAAATCCGGAAAACTGACCATTCGTGACCGCGAGAGCGGCAAAACAAGAGAAGCGGAAAAAGAGAAATTTATTGGGGAAGTTTTAAGCTCTATGAAAAAAAGGGAGTAGAAAAGTACAAAAAAACGTAGTAAAAATAAAAGAGGCTGAAGTTCTCTAATTTTGATCCGTTTTTTTATATTTACATCAGAAATTATTAATGGCTAACCGTAAAAACAATAATACCAGATACATTTTCGTAACCGGCGGGGTGATGTCGGGAGTGGGAAAAGGCGTGGCTTCTTCCTCAATTGCCGCCATTCTTCAAGCCCGCGGTTACCGCGTTACCTCTATAAAAATTGACCCTTATGTCAACGTGGACGCCGGCACCATGAATCCCACCGAACACGGAGAGGTTTTTGTCTTGTCCGATGGAATGGAATGCGACCAGGATATGGGAAACTACGAACGTTTTCTTGAATGCGGTTTAAGCCAGCATAACTATATGACCACCGGAAGTATTTATAAAAGAGTGATTGAGAAGGAACGCAACATGCACTATAAGGGAAAATGCGTCGAGGTGGTGCCGCATATTCCCTACGAGGTGATCCGGCGCATTAAAAAAGCCGCGAAATACAACAAGGCGGATATAGTGGTAATTGAGATTGGAGGCACCGTCGGCGAATATCAAAACATCTTGTTTTTGGAAGCCGGAAGAATGATGAAATTGGATCTCGACGGACATATTTTGTTTGTGATGGTAAGCTACTTGCCGATACCCGCAAAAATCGGTGAGATGAAGACCAAGCCTACTCAATACGCCGTACGTTCACTCAACTCAGCGGGTATCCAACCGGATATTATAATCGCCAGGTCGACCGTTCCACTCGACAATAAAAGAAAGGAGAAAGTCTCCGTTTTCTGTAACGTGCGGAAAAAAGACGTCATTTCCGCACCTGACATTAATTCTATCTATGAAGTGCCGCTTAATTTCGAGAAAGAAGACTTAAGTAGTAATATTCTCCAAAAACTCGGCCTTAAACCTCGCAAAAAAGAATTTAAAAAATGGGAAAAGCTTTCCAAGATGATTAGGGCAAACAAAAAACCAGTAAAAATCGGAGTAGTGGGAAAATATTTCGCGACCGGAAGTTTTGTCCTAAGCGACGTGTATATCTCTGTTATTGAGTCGCTAAAACACGCTTCCTTCAAAGCCGGAGTTGAGTTAGAGTTGGAATGGGTTGATTCCGAAGCCTTTGAAAAAGACACTAAAGATTTACAAAAACTTAAAAATTACGCGGGTATTGTTGTTCCCGGCGGTTTCGGCAGTCGGGGAGTTGAGGGAATTATTAAGGCGATTGAGTTCGCGAGAAAAAATAAAATACCTTATCTGGGTTTATGCTACGGGATGCAGCTTGCGGTAATTGAATTCGCGCGAAACGTCGCGAAGCTCAAAAACGCCCACACCACCGAAGTTAATTCTAAAACCCCTTATCCGGTAATCGATATTCTGCCCGAACAAAAAGCGCTTATTAGTAAAAACCAATACGGCGGTACGATGAGATTAGGAAGCTACCCGGCCGACATAAAAGCCGGCACCTCGGTAAGAAAATTTTACGGCAAAAGCCAAATCAGCGAGCGCCACCGCCATCGCTACGAAGTAAATCCTAAGTACATTAAAAAATTGGAAAGGACCGGCATCGTTTTCTCGGCTGTGTCTCCCGACCGGCGCCTTATGGAAATCATGGAGCTGCCGCGGAATGTCCATCCTTTCTTCGTTGCTTCCCAATTCCACCCCGAATTCCAATCCAACCCTTTTAACCCTCATCCCTTATTTTACGGATTTATTCAAGCTGCCAACCATGTCGTTCGCGAACGACCCGTGGCCAATAAAAAATAAAAATTGGCCGAAACTATGTTATTGATAAAAAAATAATGCTGGGAAAATAAGAGAATCGCGATGATAATTGTAAGTAGCTACAATATATATTATAAAAAATTACCACAGCATCCCTATAAAAAAGCCCTAATCGCATTACGCGTCAGGGCATTTATGATTTTGTATCACTCGGATTCACCTCTGGCTTCTAAGATGATTTGATGTAAGTCACCAGCTATCCAATAGATTAGGGGGCAGGTGGAATCTCCGTTCTCCAAAGCAGCTAGGGCACCTTGACCGAGAGCGATGCATGAATTAATCTGGGAAAAATACAAAAGAGGATAAGTCCCCCTTTGCCTTTCCCAAGCAAGCCTTCCCGTACTTGACACGGCGAATGGGATAACTTGCTTACTTTTTTCTTAAAATTCGATTATTATTTCTGGTAGAACTCAATGGTAAGAGCTCGAATGTAATAACCATACCTTAAAACTCGGAACTCTAATTTCTAAGCCAGCTTTCATCTTTTAGTTATTAGTTATTAGTTATTAGTTATTAGTTATCAGTTCCCATCCATGTCCCTATATAGATACTCCGCTCGGGGTGAGCGGGGGGAAAAAATCGAGGGCCTCATGCCCGCTCAAGATAAAGCAGAGCTGGCACACTCTCTGAAAAATCAGGGCTTGCTTTTGGTGTTTGCCATGTCCCAAAGAGAAAAAGACAAACAATCTTGGCAGGGAATAGCTCTTTGGAAAAGAGTCTCGCTCACGGAAAAAATGATGTTCATAAAGCATATGGCGGTAATGATAAAAGCGGGCCTGCCCATTCCGAGAGTCCTAGAAGTGCTCTCTCTTCAATCAAAATCAAGATATTTTAAAGAAGTTTTAACCAATATTAAAGAAGAGATAAAAACCGGAAAGACTTTGGCCGACAGCCTGAGCCAATATCCCAAAGTCTTTCCGCCTTTATTTTCAAGTGCTATTCGAATCGGAGAGATTGGAGGAAACTTAGAGGAAGTGTTGGATCTCCTGGCAATTCAACTTCAAAAAGAGTACGAAATCCGAGGCAAGATCAAGGGGGCTATGATTTACCCATCCGTAATCATATTCGCTATGATTATTATAGGCATTCTCATGATGATTTTTGTGGTTCCCAACCTTATGAAAATTTTTTCCGAAATGAGCATAGATCTGCCCCTGTCAACAAGGATGATTATTGGAACAAGCAACTTTATGACTAATCATATTGTCCTGACTATCAGCGCCCTAATCCTGATGCCCATGTTGCTTTGTTCAATGATGAGAAATAATATCGGGAAAAAGATCCTTCATTTTGTTTATCTCCATATTCCTTTAGTAGGAGGAATTATAAAAAAAGTGAATACTGCCCGTTTCGCCCGAACATTGAGCTCCCTTTTGAAAAGCGGTGTGGCAATCGTGAACGCTTTAGAAATAATCGGGGATTCCCTGGAAAACACCTATTTTCGAAAAGCCATTAAATCCGCTTCGGAATCCGTTCAAAAAGGATCTCCGCTTCATGAAGCCGTTGAAAAATTCCCCAATTTATTTCCGCCCATGGTCATTCAAATGATAAAAGTAGGAGAAGAAACGGGCAGCTCGGAGCAAATTCTTGCCCAACTGGCGGAATTTTACGAAAGAGAAGTGGATGAAATAACTAAGAATCTAAGTTCGGTCATTGAACCGGCGCTCATTTTAGTAATAGGCGGAGCTGTTGGATTTTTCGCCATCTCCGTCATCCAGCCGATGTATATGGTGATGGATTATATGGGGTAGGGTAAATTTTTCATTTGTCATTCGCCATTTTTCATTCATTTGTCATTCTTACATTTACCATTTCCAGAATTCTAAATGAAAAATGACAAATGAATGAAAAATAAATGCTAAATATTCAATGATAAATGAAAATTGCCATCGACGCCCGTTTTATCAATCCCGAGAATAGGGGACTATCCACTTATACCCGAAATTTAATTTTCGAGTTAGAGAAGCTTGACCGGAAAAGTCAATATTACATTTTATTACGCGATAAAGATTGTGCGACACTTCATTTCAACAACCCCAACTTCAAAAAAGTGCGGGCCGAAGCTCATTGGTACGGAATTAAAGAACAAATTCTGATCCCTTATATTCTAAACAGGCTGAAACCCGACCTCACTCATTTTCCGCATTTTAACGTACCCGTGATTTACAACCAACCATTCATCACTACTATCCACGACCTCATTCTCTTTGCCTATCCGACTAAACGGGCAAGCATGCTGGGTCCGATAAAATATGCTGTTAAAAACCGGGCTTACCATACGACCATTAATCACGCGATTTTAAAATCAAAAGCGATTGTCGCGGTTTCAAAGAGTACGGCTGAAGATATTTTACGTTTTTTTACGAACGTGAGTAGAAACAGAATCTATACAATATATGAGGGGGCTGGGGGCAAAGACGATAATTCGATAAAAAAATACGGAAAAATATCTAAAAAAAAACGCCGAGAGTGGCTTCAAAAGAGGCTTCCTGCAAAATTTCCTTTTATCTTTTATATCGGAGGGGCCTACCCGCATAAAAATTTAGAGAAGTTGATATTGGCTTTTGATGCTATCCAGGAGAAAAAGTACGGTTTCGTTTCAAGCGATTCTGATGCTAAGTTGCATTTAGTCATTGCCGGCGGTAACGACTACTTCTTTGACCGTTTAAAAAACATGGTGAAGCGAAAAAATATATCTAACGTGATTTTTCCGGGTTTTATTTCTGAACGAAAAACTTTGGAATTCTTATATCGGGAAGCCTTCTTTTGTATTTTCCCATCGCTTTACGAAGGATTTGGCTTACCACCGCTCGAAGCTTTAAAAAGAAACAAATTAGTTTTATGCAACAACGGTACTTGCTTTCCTGAAATCCTAAGCGATTCAGTTATTTATTTTGACGGTAAATCCATAGACGACATCAGCAACACCATAAATAACACGGTTAAAAATCTGGATGCTCTCAAAAAGAAATATCTCCCCAGAGCTCAAAAAACCCTTGTCAAATACAGTTGGGACAAAATGGCTCGCGAAACATTAAGATTGTATAAGAGGACAATACAATTATCAGCATCCCCTCAAGTCCTCTCCTCGGCAAGGAAGGGGAGGAGGAGCGGTTTATCGTCACAGTTTCAAAACTAATTTTCAATGTTATAATTCTTTCGACTGGTAACGGGTAATTTGTAACCAGAATTTTTAGTATTTAACGAATTTATCTTGCGTTACACGTTACACGTTACACGTTACACGACCGCATGTCTCTCGATCTAGTAAAAAAACAAAAAGCTCAGATCCAAAAGGAAAAACGAAAAATTACTAACAGTGATTTATTTCAGCATCCTTTGGCTTACCAGCCGATACCGAAAGGCAGAGAAGGAGCTACCAGAGAAGAGTTGAGCAAAAACAGAAAAAAATCAGCTCTGGACTCTTTCTGCTCTCTAAAAAACAACGCTTCCAAGCCTATCCGCAGGCAATCTATAAAAGGAGAAAAAAACAACTCTGGGAATTTTAATGTTGCTCCCGACAAAGACGCGGCCAATTTATTTTTTTCCAATATTCAACCGTTTGTTTCCGGCAAAAGGGGAAATCATGTATCAGACGTTTTTCTGCCCAATAGGTCAAACCCCATCTCAAGAGACATGGGAAAGGCAGCCTATAAACCGTCCATGCGAAAAAATCTGGAGCCGGAGCAGTCTTATTTGGGCTACAAAGGAAAAACCAACCTAACAATAAAAATCCATTCCCGCTCCGAAGAAAGAGAAAGGAATAATGATTCCACACTAAAAAACCGCCTTGGTGACCTTGAAATGGATTTGCCCCGTTACGAAGATTCGGACATTTATAATTTCAAAACGGAGAGCAGTATTAAATATCCAACCGGCAGTCCTCAATCAGGCACAGAGCCGGATCAGGAGTCATATCTGGCTCTGGAGCCTGAACTAAACAGCGCAGCCGCTAAGGAGCATTTTGAATTAGCGCAGGAATCAAAACCAGGAGTTGAAAACATGAAGCTGGGTACTAATAGCAACGGCACCACCGTAAAACTTTCCTTCGTCAGGCCCCAATTTAATTTAAAGGTTGTGGAAGACTCCGCTTATACTGAAAGTGACGATGAGGAGGAGTATCCCTACGCGGAAAGCTACGGAGAGGTAAAACCCGCCTACGCGGAAGCTGTGGCATACGAAGAAGAAGAAGAGCAAACGAGCACGACACGCCTCGTTGCTCGAAACAACTCGTACGCACGAAACAACCACCCTATTGATTTGAGGGAAAAACCCAAAGTTACCATAAATATTTCCGAGGAATCCGAAGAAGAGGAGGAAAAAGAACCGGTCCATATTTTGACGGATTACAAGCCCATGCAAAGTTATGAACGTCCTTTGCCTAAACAAAGAAACAAAAGCAAATTCCTACTTCAAAAAACCCAAAGCGCGAAAGGAAAAGTCAAAAAAATCTGGAGCCGGTTAAAAATTAAAAATACGGTTTTTAAAAATCCGACCAAGGTTTTGGATTTTGAATTCCGCAGCGGTCGAGAATATAATAACGTAAAAAAAGAAATGACAGGGACGGGACCGAACCCTGTTCCTACAGAGCCGTCTATGGGTCCTGCTCTTGCAGTAAAGACAAGAGAATACAACAATAAAAGATCCCGACTGCTGAAAAAATTTTTCACTCCGAAAGAGGAAAAAGTGATTCAAAGTTTCAAAGGAAATTTTTTTACCCTTCGCTCCGATAACGCTAGGCGTTCCGCGGTAATCCTCGCCGTAGGAATCTTGTTCGCGTTAACCATACCCATAGGAGCATACGTACAAAAAGTCATCGAAGCTAAAAATAAGATTGAAACAAAAAGCAACGATGCTTACAACAAAGTCCAATCCGCAAAATCAGCAATGTTATCCGCCAAGCCGGAAGAAGCCAGACGCAATTTTGAAACTGCTTACCAAGATTTCTTATCCGCCAGCGAATCTCTCGATCAAACGGGGGGGGGCCTGCTTACGATTATCAAAGTTCTTCCCGGCGGATCGAAAATCGAAAGCGGCCAAAACATTTTAGAAGCAGGGAAACATCTGACCTCGGCCGGGCAAATAATGTCAGAAGCTTTTAGTCTTTTTCTGGGCGAGCAGGGAGCTCTCAAAAAGAAGCTGGTTTCAACGGATAATTTATCCAGTTTTAAGGAAATCACTTCTTACGTTCCCCCCGAGAGGCAAGACAAAGCCCAAACCCTCACGGAAGCGGTTGTTCTATTCAAAGACAAACTGGAAAAAGTCAAAGGAGAACTTGTCTTAGCCAACGAATTTCTGGATAAAGTGGACTTGGACGACGTTCCTGAAAGCAAAAAAGAGACTTTCGCCAATCTTAAAGGCCAATTGCCCGGAGCGATAAACAGCATCAATACCTTTTCGGAATACTCAAACACGATTTTAAATGTCCTCGGCCACAGCCAGCCCAAACAATATCTCTTTATTTTCCAAAATAACGACGAGATACGTGCCACGGGAGGATTTATCGGAACATATGGAATTATCAAGATTGACGAAGGTAATATTTCACAACTTACGATCGATGGTATTTATAACCCGGACGGACAATTAAAAGAACGGGTGATTCCCCCTAAACCAATTCAAAAAATGAGCGCTACTTGGTCAATGCACGATGCCAACTGGTGGCCGGATTTTCCTAAGAGCGCCGAAAAAGTTGCTTGGTTTTACGAAAAAACCGGCGGACCCGCGGTTGACGGTGTTATAGCTGTCACCCCCAAAATAATGGAAAACTTGTTAAAAATCACCGGACCGATCGAACACACTAAATACGGAACAACTGTCAGCGCAGAAAATTTTGTTGAACTATCCCAATTTAAAGTAGAAAGGGATTACGATAAAAATCTTAACCGGCCCAAACAATTTTTAGCCGATCTCGCTCCTTTGGTTCTAGAAAAAATATTCAATACCCCTCCTGAGCGGTGGGTTGAAGTACTTGATGTATTTTCTAAAGACCTCGAGGAGCGCGATATACAAATGTATTTTTTCGATTACAACGTCCAGCAAAAAATTTCCGATCTTGGATGGTCCGGTGAAATATTGGACACTCCTAAGGACTTTCTATCAATAATAAACACCAATATAAGCGGGATGAAGACTGACAAGATGATTGAGCAAAAGATTTATCACCAAGCCGAAGTCAAACCGGACGGTTCCATAGTTGACACGGTAACCATCGAACGCACCCACAAAGGCGGCAAAGAAAAATATGATTGGTATAATGCCGTAAATTGCGATTGGATGAGAGTGTACGTGCCCAAAGGCAGTGAGTTGCTCCGCGCCGAAGGCTACACGCGCGAGGTCGATTCCCCGCCGGTCGATTATGAGAAATTAGGGTTCATTGAAGACGAAATGGTAGTTACCGAGGAAAGTGGCACCGACACCGATCCCTACACCGGCACACGTGTTTATGAAGATTCCGACAAGACCGTTTTTGCCAACTGGACCTACGTTTCGCCCGGAGAAACACTTACCGTGAAATATTCTTATCTGCTGCCATTTAAACTTCGCTTTGACGATCTTAAAAAACCGGCTGACACTTACAGTCTCCTTGTCGAGAAACAATCTGGAGACGAAAATTCATGGCTCTCATCCGAAGTCAAAGGATTAGAGGCGTTTAACTCAATTTACCGCTACCCCGAAAGCCTGACCTTGCCAGATTGGAAAATTGACGAGAAATTTACGAAAGACGTGTTCGCCGGAACGGTTTTAGTGCCCAAAAGTACGAAAATACACTAGTTTGATTTTCAGCTATTGACTCTTTGACTATTTTTATGACTCCTCTCGGTAAAAAGCTCTCCTTCTTTGAAAATATAGCTAAAACACTCACCCGAGCGGCTTTTCTTGTTGCCGTCTTTACTTTGCTCGCTAGCTTTCTGGGTATGATTCGTGACCGCATGCTGGCAGGATATTTCGGTGCGGGAGCGGAGCTTGATTCTTATTACGCCGCCTTTCGCATCCCGGATTTTTTCTACAATACGATTCTCGTAGGAATAACTTCCTCAGCTTTTCTACCGGTACTTACCCGCTATCTCCATAAGCCCGAAAGAAAAGCCGACAAGCTCGAAAAAAAAGAATCTTCCGAGTTGTTTTCTTTTCCTCGAGAGGCCCAAGAATTTGTCAACAGTCTTGTTTCAATTCTAGCGTTGGGCCTTTTCCTAATAACTTCGCTCTTGTGGTTGGCCACCCCCTTTGTTCTCCGTTGGATTGCTCCCGGATTCACTTCCGACCAGCAAGAAACGACTGCTGCTCTCACCCGCGTCATGTTGTTGTCTCCCATATTCTTGAGTTTTTCGGGAATGTTAGGAAACATTTTAAACTTGAAACGTTTCTTCTTTTTTTACTCGCTCGCCCCGGTTGTCTATAATCTTGGATCGATTTTCGCGATATTGGTCCTTGTTCCGATAATGGGTATAATGGGACTGGCTTGGGGAATTATCCTTGGAGCCGTGGCCCATTTTTCAATCCAATTTTTCCCCGCCGTTTTTATGGGACTGAAAGTAAAATGGCAATGGAAACCCTACCACCCCGGAATTTCAAAAGTCTTTAAGATGATGCTCCCCCGGAGTATTCATCTGGGATTGCTGCAATCAAATCTGATTATTGTTACTTTGTTAGCTTCCACATTGCCCGTCGGGTCATTGGCGGTTTTTAATTTTGCCAACAATCTGCAGAGTCTTCCCTTGGGAATTTTTGGCGCTTCTTTTGCAATAGCCGCTTTTCCAACGCTATCAATATTGGCAGCCAAGAAAAAAACCAAGGAATTCAGGGAGGAATTCGCGAACATTATGTGTCAAATCCTTTTTTTTATAATTCCTCTCTCGGTAATTTTAATAATTCTCCGCGCCCAAGTAGTTAGATTAATTTTGGGAAGCGGCAAATTTGACTGGGAAGACACGATTCTCACTTTCAACGTTTTGGGGATTCTCGCGATAAGCCTCTTCGCCCAAAGCTTAAACCTTCTTTTCATAAGAGCTTTTTTTGCCCTTCACGACACGATAACACCTCTTAAATCCGGCGTTATAGGAGTGGTTGTGAATATCTTTGTAGGCGCCGCAGCCGTCAAATATTGGCAGCATTTCGCTCCTCTTTGGGAGAATGACGCGTACCTATGGGGACTCAAGTCACCGATAATCGGGCTGGCTTTGGCCTATTCCGTTTCCCAAATAGCCATGTTTGTTTTTTTGCTGGTCGGACTTTACGATTACCTAAAGGGGATAGACGTACGGGCCATCAAAAAATCTTTGGGAAAAATCGCTTTGGCCACCTTAGCCGCGGGCGGAGGAGTCCAACTCTTAAAGTGGGGATGGGGAGCAGTTATTCCTCTGTCCACTTTGCCTGCCGTAGCAGGGCAAATTGCCATTTCGGGAATAATTGGAGTTGCAATTTATCTATTTATCTGTAAAATTTTAAAAAGCAGGGAATTAACATCTCTTTACAATGAATGCCCCAAAATCCTCAGAAGAAAAAAAATTGTCCCGGAATAGCAAAAGCGAAAAGATTGACAATTGGCTCAAAAAAATAGACTACTGGCGAATTATTCAGAAAGCGGGAAATCTATTCTGGGAAAACAAAAAAAGATTGATAACTATCGCCATTTTACTCACGGTTACCGGTGGGCAAGCAATCACTTTTAATTCTTCTTTTGGCGGAAACATGGGAAATGGCGGGTCAGGAATTAATGAAAATCAACCAGCCCCAAGCACGGAAGAAAACCAAGACTGGAGAAAAACGCTAGACGAGATAGAGAACAGGGAACAGCTGAAAATCCGGCTGAGGGAATTCACCGAAAACAAACAAAAACTTTACGGAGGAATCGCGATAGCAGCTTTTGTACTAGCTGTAACAACAGCTATTTTGATAGCCGTTTTCTTCCTCAACTGCTATTTTCACCTACTCTTTGTCAACACCGTTAAACATCTGGATAATCCTTCAAGAATAATTCTTCCCAGGAAAAACATAATCAAAGAAAAAATTAGGGGAAGGTGGAAAAAATTGGCTGCCATGAGAGTCATTTTCGGATTAATTTACTTAGGAAGCCTGGTTTTATTCATACTCCCCACGGCTTTCTTCGTCTGGCAAGAGTCTTGGCCGCTGGCCATTGCCTTCGGAGGTTTTTCGCTCATAGCAATATTAGCTGTTTTCATAATAATAAGCTATGTTTTCCGCTATAGTCTTTTCTATCTTGCTCTCACTAAAATCAGTGTCAAAAAATCCATAGACTGCGGTTACGATCTATTTTCCAAATTTTGGAAAGAAAGCGTTTTGACCAGCTTAATCAATTTTGCTCTGGGAGTGATCGCGGCAATAGCCGCAGTCTTTGTTCTCTTCGCTTCGTTGGTTATTCTAACTCTCGCGGCTTTAATTGTCGGATTTATTATTTATCTTGTGGTAGGTCTTGCGCACGCGGAGGGAATCGCTATTGGGGTGGGAATAGTAATCGTACTTATACCACTCATAATTGTCGGCTTAGTGCTCGCAGCTGCATGGCAGGGGTTCGTAGTGATTTTCTGGTATTTGATTTTCAACGAGGTCGCCGGTTGCAAGGTCCCCGAACCTGAGAAAAAACCAGTTTTAGCCAAAGAAAAGAAAAAACCCGCCCCGGTGGTGCAAAAAGGAGATTAATTAACTTCTCAGACAAACTTCATCAATCTTTACTCTCCATTTTTTGTGTGATATATAAATTTTGTATAGGATTACGATAAATCTCCTTGTTTTGGAGAATTTTTTTGTATATTATTGTAAGTTTCATAATTTTATTGGAAATTGGTAATTAGATATTGGTAATTTTCGCGAATGGCTCCATCGTCTAGTGGTTAGGACATCGGGTTTTCAGTCCGATAACAGGGGTTCGAATCCCCTTGGAGCTACAAAACAGTCGCCATTACGGCGGACGGGCAGTCCGGTAACCGGGGTTTTTACCCGCCGGAAAGCAGCAGATGAGGGCGATTCCCCATAGCGGTACCAATTTAATTAGCGAAGCGACGCAAGACTCCCCGTAGGGAGCTGCAGTGTTTGAAAATTGAAACTTGAAAATTCAATGAAAAATGAAAATTTGGGATCGGAGTCATCGTAAAAAGTTGAAAATATTCGAAAAATACTTGATTTTTTGCAAAATTTATACTAGTATTCAGGTATGGGAGTGACAAGCTTCGCTGGAAGCCAAGGAAAATTGGTGCAAGCCGACTGTGGATACGTTACATCCACAAGGTTACAAGTGCAAACCTTACAAAAGTAGTCAAGGAGAAAATCGCCTCTCTCGTAGGCGCTCCTTCTATGGCATACGCGGTAGCTTAATAACCTAACCGCCGTCGCCCTTCCTGATTTCTGATAGGGAAGACGCGGCGTCAAATATCAGGATAGGACAAAAAATTGCCTTCGACTTTTGTCCGAAAATTTAGAGGGCAAGGTGATCGGGCCATTTTGTTTGATTTCAATCCGTTTCGCCTAAACGAAAAATCAGACTAAGCTTGTAGTATTGATTTTTTGAAGCTTTCCAGACGTCGGTGCAACTCCGGCCACTTCCACTTTAATAACTTTTTAGAATAACTCTAAACAATTGAGACAACGAGTCAGAATCAATGAACAAATCTGGGCCAAGGAAGTTCGGCTTATAGACGAAGACGGCAAACAGTTGGGAGTTATATCCCGCGATCAAGCTTTGGAAATTGCTATAAGCAAGGATCTTGATTTAGTAGAAGTCAGCCCGGACTCAAACCCCGTAGTATGCCGCATCATCAATTACGACAAGTACCGCTACCAGCTGGAAAAAAAAGAAAAACAGCAGCGCAAGAGCAGCAAAAGAACTGAATTGAAAGAAATCAGGCTGGGAGTTAGGACTGGAGAACACGATCTCGAATTCAAAAAAAAGAAAACCATTAAGTTTTTACGGGAAGGAAGGAAAGTGAAAGTGGAGCTGGTCATGAAAGGACGGGAGCGCGCCCACCGAGAACTCGGCAGAGAGGTCTTGAGCACCTTTTTGGAGGAAATTAAAGGAGAGATTCCGGTAACCGTAGAACAATCAATTATGGGCAGCCCGAGAGGATTTAATTGTATAGTGTCAAAGATTTGACCGCAGCGTCTTATCGTGCTAAGAAAAATAAGTCTATTAACAACATTGCATGCCCAAGAAGTATAAACTGAAAAACCGCAAAAGTGTTCTGAAGCGATTTAAAATTCGTAAATCCGGCAAAGTCCAAAAAAAGAAGGAAGGACAGGGGCATTATAATGCCAACGATTCAGCGTTGGGAAAAACCAGAAAGAAGGGTCTTCACAATCTTGCCAAAGGCAAGGCGAAACAGATTATCGGGCAGATACGAGCGTTGTAGCTTTATCAAGTCTATCAAGAAAAACTAAAAAAAATAAGTACTTGAAACTCAGTTTTCCGATATTATTTTTTAGTTCTTCTTGAATAACTTGATAAACTTGAAAAACTAGAATTATGACTCGAATCAAAAGGGGAGTAATGGCCCACAAGAAGAAACGAACCATCCGCAAACGTGTTAAGGGATTCTTAAGTACCCGCCGCGGCAGTATTAAACGCGCCAAAGAAGCTATCATAAAAGCGGAAAGTCAAGCTTATGCCCACCGCAAAACCAAAAAGCGCACCATGCGCGCCCTTTGGCAAATGCGTATCAATGCCGCTTGCCGCCAGCACGGTCTGAGTTATTCAAAATTTATCGCTCTTTTGAAGAAAGCTGGCGTTAGTCTTGACCGTAAAATTCTCGCTCAACTTGCTGCCGAATACCCCAAAGCGTTCAAAAACATCATTGATAAAGTCAAAACTAAATAACCGTTCCTTACTTTTTCACCCGACACTTCGTCTCATCCAAGAGGCGATTTTTCATTATATAATGCGGTAGATCAATAGTAGTTTATCGGCTCCGCGGGAAATTTCACTTTGTCGCTGTGCCTTGCACCATATAATAGCATAAAGCTTACAATAAAACGACTTGCTTTGATGTGCCCGATAACATCGTTCAAGAAGAAACCTTGACTCTTATGATTCGATAGGCATATAATTTATTGTTTGGAAACGGCTCCATCGTCTAGCGGCTAGGACGCCAGGTTCTCATCCTGGTAACCGGGGTTCGATTCCCCGTGGAGCTACAAAATAAAAAAACCCCACACAGCTTTATGTTGGGATTTTTAGTATATCTTTATCAAATATCTTAATGTTTTTACTGCATATTTTATTTCAAATTATTTTCATTTTATCGCACTGTTCTATAAAAACGGTATAATTTATAATAAATATTATTCAGCGGAATTTCATAAATTGGCGGATAATCCTTTTCTTTGCCGCCAAAACCTTCCTTAAAGTAGGTTACCCCGGGCCACTTTTTCTTGTCCACTCCCCAAAAATCGTAAACTTCGCAACATTCCTTTTTAGCCCTCTCTATTGCATTCCAATGCAGTAGATAGGTTGACATCGTATTTCTTTCCTCATCGCTGGAAGCTCCATGCAAATAGTAGGCGGTCTTGTTAAAAAACAGGATAATATTCGCACTGATAACTTTGCCGCTGCTTCTGGCCAAAACAATTTCCGCCCGATTTCTCGGATCCGCGCAGCAAGTTTTGATAATATTCAGATAATGGCTAAAACTGTGTGAATTAAACTTGTTTCTTTTGGAAGTGTCCAGATTCAATTTCCAAAAGTTTCTGAGCTCTTTCTCACTTTTACTCCAACTTATTTTTATGTTTTTTCTTTTGGCTAAGTTGATATTGTAACGGGTCTTAGGCTTCATTCGAGCCAGAATATCTTCTTGGCTAAGTGAAAGGTCGATGATCGAAGTTTTTTTGGGTGGACGGGTGCGCGCGAGAGTAGGGAAAAATTCCCAAAAAAATCCGGGTTTCATATCTCCCGCTTCCAAGTAGTAACCCGACTGCAAAGCGCGAGGCGATATCAAAACACAAGCTGGCGGACTTAGCCGCCAGAAAATACTGTTTTCCCTTTTCACTATGTAAGAATAAATCTTTCTCAGGAGCTCACCTTTTGTAGAACTGGTTAGTTTTGTCGACCATACTGGCCCCCATAATGACTCGAGATAAAAAAACCCTCCCCGTGCCATTCTCTTTTTTTCGAGAAGAATTACTCCCTGAAGTTTGCTACTGCTCCATATTTCCCAATATCTCACGTCCTTTCCTTCGTTTCTCAATACTTGTCCCCACCAACAACTTTGCAAAAAATTCCAAGGTTGGTTGTTTGCTATAAACTCCTCCCAGATTTTCGGGTCGGTGTTTTCTTTTATGCGCATGGAGTCGCGTTAATCTATAATTTATTAAACAGACACCGGGCAAAATTTACCACTCTCCTTTTCTTTATAATAACACTGTCTTTGCACAACCGTCTAATTTTTTCTTCCATGCCGCCAACACCCGAGTAGCCGCCGACTTCTCCGCCGCTCATAACCACTCTTGGATTTTTTTCAAATTTCGTTTAGACATATCAGTTGGCTTATTTATCAAATTCGTCAAACCAGAATGAAAAGCTTGTTTTCAGCCAAAAATACATTGGAACTATTAATTCTGCCAAAATGCATTAGATCAGTTCAAACACTCTAATAAGAACAAGTGCGGTAATAGTTCCAACGACCGCGCCGGCCAGAATCTCCGATGGCCGGTGACCTACCCGCTCTTTTAGCTTGCTGGACACCACGTCTTCCTCGATTTTTAAGTGGTCCAAAAGATTATTCAGGGTTCTTCCGTAGGAACCGATATACATTCTCAAGCGTAGAGCGTCACTGATTATAAGCAAAGTAACAATAAAAACCGTTGCAAACCCGGGTGTTTCAATCCCTTGATAATAGCCAATGGCATAAATCAATCCGCTCATCATGGCAGTGTGAGAAGATGGCATATGGCCATATTCGAGTAAAAAACGCCAATTCAAGCCATGTTTGAAGGAGAAAAGAACAAATTTAACAACCTGAGCTAGAAATCCCGCCACGATGGGAATAATGATAAAGGCGTAGGATTGCATAAGAATTAGAGGTTATTCAAAGTAATTTATATTATAAAGGTTTTTTTGAAGAATGTTAAATGCAGATTTGGGAATGTAGTAACTAAGATGTAATATGTAAAAACCATAGTTTGAATTTTAAACCTATTATGATTCTTAGTTTATACATCTCACACTAATATTAGCCGATGACCACACATAAAACCTGGAAAATTCTCCCGCGCGCGCCGGAGAATTTTTACAAAAAATTTCCGGAATATTCCAAAACGGTCCTGAATCTGATTTATCATCGTGTCGGCAAGAACCCAAAAGCCATCGCGGAATTCTTCAATCCGGACTTTGATAACGACATCCATGATCCTTTTTTATTTAGGGGAATGGAAAAAGCCGTGGAAAGAATCCTAAAAGCAGTGGAGGGCAAAGAAAAAATAGCCATCTTTGGCGATTACGACGTTGACGGCATCACAAGCGCCACTGTTTTAAACACTGTCCTAAAGAACCTCGGCGCGAGACCGATCGTTTATATTCCCGATCGCAGCCGGGAAGGCTACAGCCTTAATCTCACTGCCATAAAGTACCTACGGTCCAAAAAGGTAAAATTAATTATCACTGTGGATTGCGGCATTAGAGATGTTTCAAAAATTAAAAAAGCCGTGGAATGGGGAATAGACACTGTTCTGACCGATCATCATATGCCAGCTGTGTCGCTTACGAGCGACACAGCTGGAAATATTCTGCCTCCGGCTTACGCTATAATCAACCCCAAAGCAAAAAAAGAAACCTATCCTTTCACGGAACTGGCTGGCGTGGGCGTAGCCTTTAAATTGGCCAGCGCTCTAATTAAAGCCTGTTTGAATCATATCGGTTCAAGGTCTGCCCTGAAGAAAAAATTCAAAGATGGTTCTGAGAAGTGGCTGCTGGATCTAGTGGCTCTGGGGACGGTAGCAGATATGGTACCGCTTATCGGAGAAAACCGAACGCTAGTAAAATACGGGCTGCTAGTTTTAAGCAAAACCCGGAGGATTGGTATAAAGTCGGTTTTCTCTTCCGCCCGGCTTGAACTTTCTTCAAAAAATCCGCCTAATACTGGCCAAATCAGCTTTCAAATTGCTCCACGACTCAACGCCGCCGGTCGAATGGACCACGCTAACACCTCTTTCGAGCTTCTCAACACCGATGATCCCAAGAAGGCTTCCGAATTAGCAAAAGAACTGGAAACCAAGAATGGCCGCCGCCAGCGGCTGACCGAGAAAATTGTAAAAGCCATTGAAAAACGAATAGACTTGAAACAAAAAATAGTTTTTGAAGGCGACCCTGAATGGCCGGTAGGAATTTTGGGATTGGCAGCCGGAAAGATCTGTGAAAAATATGCCCGGCCAGCCTTTGTTTTTAAGGAAGACAAGAAAGAGATCCGTGGATCCATCCGCAGTATTTCTAAGTTCAAAGTTGTTCCGGCGCTGGAGCAATGCAAGGATCTATTATTAAAATATGGGGGGCATGATTTTGCCGGCGGATTTGTTTTTCTTCCCAAAAACAAAAAACGGCTGGAAAAGAGATTACGCCAAATCGCCAATAAGTTGTTGCGGGAAGAGGATCTAGCTTGGGAGACAAAAATCGACCAGAGGATTGAACTCTCGGAGGTAAATTGGGAATTATATGAAGAAATAAAACGGCTGGAGCCGTTCGGGGTAGGGAATTCCACTCCTTTGTTTTTAGCCGAGAAAGTCGAGCTCTTTCAGTGTCAGCTTGTTGGAAACGGCAATAAACACCTGAAAATGTGGTTTAAATCGGAGGACACGGTGTTTGAAGCCATCGGTTTCGGCAAGGGAGATAAATACTGTATGCTTTTGCCCCCGCCTTACGAAGGAGGGGAAAAGAAGGGGAGGCTGCCTTTCCTCGACATCGTTTTCGAGATCGGAAGCGACGAGTGGAATGGGAATAAAAAATTGCAACTAATCGTAAGAGATTTGAGGTTAAGTCCCAAATAGCCACAGGCGGGATCACGCTGGGCCGCCGTACGGCTGTGAAACTTAATATTTATATTGTGCGACACTAGGTATTGACAACTTATTTACATATGGTATTTTGGGGTATCTTGAAAAAAATATTATACATTTCAGGAAAGGAGGTTGTTCATTGACAACTGGAAGTATTGCCAAGTATGATCACATCAATCGCCGTAACAGACGACCGCGGTCAAGGCTGGGGCGCCCAAGGCGCCCAAACAGGAGTGCGAGGGAGCCCGCTACGGACTGGTCGTCGGCCAGGCCTGATGTACATCGGGCCTATAAAACCATGGTCTGAGGAGGAAGCAAATGACACCCATTGTCAAGAGAAAAGAAGACATTTCTGAGATTTTTGAGATTATCGATTCGAGAAGCAGCGCCGGGACCGGGCAAAGTGCGCCCGCCACTTCGCAGGAGACCGCCGATATCACCGTATAGCCACCATGGCACACGGGAGACTCGAATGGCCATGACCATCATCGGCATGACCATCGGATTGCACGTGAAGAAGGGATCACGTAAGCTTTCCGCCGGGAAGTGGGATTCTAAAGGATGATTTATATGCGAAACGGCCAAAAAGAGGTGTCAGCTAAGAGGTCGACCCTTTTTCAGCCCCATTTCCATCCTTTTTCAGCCCCATTTCCATAAACGAAAAAACTTTGGCTAACCTCATGATCTGCGCCGGATCTTCTATGAGAGCGGAAAAATACCGCGGATCGGCCGCCGAGATCTCTGCGCCGGAGAGAAGAAGCTACCACCGGCCGGCCCTGTCGTTCGCGACGGGGCACGCAATACTTCCATTATACATTCAGGGTTTTGGTTTGAGTTATCATTATTCACTCCAAAACTCTGCAGAGGCCCGCCTTTCGCCCCCCCCTCGAAAGAACGGGCCTTTTTTATTTTACCTGCTGCTTATTCCCATTCCCATCCTCTCGTATATTCCGTACCTGTATGTCATGTGCTTGGCAATCAAAAAGTTCGGTAGGGAAGAGGCAAAAGATCAAAAAGGTAAAGAGGGGAATAACAAAGACCCAGTCCGAAAACGCAAATAAGGGAACGGGCCCATCCAAAAATTCTGAAGGCGGCAGGGAAGCACCGGGAAATTTTTAATCATTTTTGAGGATTAGCTTTTATTTTTATTATTTTTTTAGCAGGCTAGGGAAAGGTACCGAACGGCGGAGGAAAGAGAATAAGATGGTGTCGTACAAGGTATCTTATGCGACCCTTTATATTCCCTTGTTCCGAGAATATACTACCGACGTGTTTAGATCGCGCTCAAATCCTCCTGCTCAAATAAAATAACGACTTCCCGCCAATGCTTCCTACGTTGCGTTTTAAGGCCGGTTTATTTTGGCAGGGTACATATATGTATAGATGGCATACCAATTTACATGGTTTCCTACTAATACGCTTACCCATAGAAAATTATTTAGAAAATTATTTTGTTATCAAAATTTAAAATTTTTTGTTTCTAACTAATCTTTGTTTCTAATAATTCTAATAAAATAAACTGAAATCTCAAAAACGAAAGTTGTTGTGTTTTCCCTGCCCTTCTGAATCCGCAATCAATGTTTAATTCTGATTTCTATAATTTTATTTGTAACTTTGTTGGGAATTAGGCATTTGATATTGAAAATTTATGTTCCCCCTCCTCTGCCCCATATCATTAGTGTCGTACAATATTAATATTTGGTGCTCCCAATGATTGTTAACCTCCGCGTTATCAGTGCCCGTCTCTCAAAATTTCCGGATCTCTCCAATTTCCTTGCATCGCCCACGCTCAGTGCCTGCTGCCGTAGATTACCGCGAGCCCCTGCTCCATACCGTACGATGCAGGAATCCACCGTACCGACCTACCAATAACGGCAAAATTAAAAGAACGCTCCGGCAAACCGTAGCGCTCCTTCAAAAAACAATTCGATTGCTAGACGATTTTAATCTACCACCGCTAGAATATCTTCCGACTTAAGAATCAGATATTCTTCGTTGTCGATTTTTATTTCACTGCCCGAGTATTTGGCGAAAATAATGTTCTGACCAATTTTTACTTTAATCTTTTTTTCGTCATCTCCAATTGAGATGATTTCTCCGATTTGAGGTTTTTCATCGTCGGCTGTATCCGGCAAAACGATTCCGCTCTTAGTCCTTTTTTCCTGTTTCTTCACTTTCACGAGGACATTATCGCCCAGGGGTTTGATTTTGTCAGTCATGTTATGAAAATTAAAAAATTAAAAAGAAAACATTAAAAAACAGTTTAAAATTCGAAGTTAATTTTATTTTTGAATTTTAAACTGTTTTTTTCATTTTGCACTTTTCATTTTAAACTATTTTTAGCACTCGTCAAGTTCAAGTGCTAAATTGTGCTAAATAATTTATCTAGTGCATACGTAAATGAACGCCGGCGGGATATTGAGAAGCGCGAATCCGATTTCCACCTTGAAAAACAAAGACTTAAACTCTTTTTTACTCGTTAAAGAATACTGGAACTGGATGTACTTCCCTTCCCCTTTCAAATGCCGCATGACCGCGGCTGTGATTTTTTGGCTGGTGGCTTTGGACAGACTGACAAGCGGCAAGCCGGAAATTATGCAATCGGCTTTGCCCCGCTCGTCAAGATATTCGCCCAGATTTTCCGCACTGTCCCGGATCAGTTTCACTCGGGGATCCTGAATTCTCCCCTTCAGTTTGCGAAACAGTCCCTCGTCCACCTCAAAACACAGTAAAACAGCGTCTCGGGACATTTTCTCTAAAATTTTTTCCGTGATTACTCCGGTACCCGCTCCGAATTCCACAATCAATTTGGCTTTTTGAAAATCAACGGGTTCGATCATTTTGCGCGCCAAAAAGGGCGAGCTCTGGATCACCGAGCCGGTTTGTCTGGGGTTTCTCAAAAAAGCCTTAAAAAATAATTTTTTATTCATACTAATAAATTTTATAAAACATTTATTGGCTCCGGTCTAATGTCTTACCGGAATTTCTTCTCTGAAAGACGGACAAATTTTTTCCTTAATTCTTCCAGGAAAAAAGTCGCGACAGTCGCGAAACCTACTATAGTCCAATCAATACGGTCTATTGGCAACAATTTGAAGTATTCCTGACACACCGGAACATACATAAAAATCAAAAGCATTATTATTGAAACAAAAACAGAAATAATCGCGAATTTATTCTTGAAAAAACCGATTTTAAAAACCGAGAGGGTCTCGCTCCTCGACTGGAGCAGATTAGCCATCTGCGTCATGGCGATTACCGTGTAGGTCACGGAAGTGGATTTGATATACAACACGCTTTCGGGGTCAATTGGCATTCCCCAGCTCCATCCTCCCCGCACCATGGACCAGACAAAAGCCGCGACTGCCGAAACCGACATAATTAAACCCAAATAAAGCAGTCTTTTAAATCCTCTGAAAGTAACAATTTTTTCTTTCGCGTCGGAAGGCTTTCTCCTGACAACGCCGGGCTCTTCCGGATCCACTCCCAAGGCCAGAGAGGGAAAAACATCTGTTCCTAAATCAACGATTAATATTTGGATGGCGGAAATCGGCGCTGGAATCCCTAAGACTATTCCCAAAACCACCGTGAGAAGTTCACTGGCATTGGAAGTGAACACATAATGCACGAATTTCTTGATATTTTGATATATAATTCTCCCTTCTTTTATGGCTTTAACAATGGAGGCCATATTGTCATCCAGCAGAATCATATCTCCGGCTTCTTTGGCCACGTCTGTTCCGATATTGCCCATGGCAATGCCTATATCCGCTTTTTTTATGGCGAGGGTATCGTTGACTCCGTCCCCCGTCATCGCGATAACCATTCCGTGTTTTTTCAAAATCGTCGCTATTCTTAATTTCTGTTCCGGAGTTATGCGGGCAAAAACCAAATCCTGTTTTTCGACTTTTCCCATAATTTCTGAGTCGGAAAGTTCATTGAGCTCGCTACCCTTTATAATATCTTCTTTATTGTTCTCGCCTGAGGGCTTCAAAAGCCCGATTCTCTCCGCGATCGCCTTGGCCGTCAGCTCGTAATCGCCGGTTATCATTACTATCTTTACATGCGCTTTACGGCAAAGCTCAATAGCCTTTTCAATTCCCCTTCTTGGAGGATCAATCATCCCCATCATTCCCGTCCAGACCAATTTCCTTTCCGCTTCTTTTAGGTAATCTTTTTCCGGTATGCCGTCCAGCTCCCTATAGGCGAAGGCCAGGACCCGAAGAGCCTCTTGGGACATTGAATCGTACAGTTGGCGCACCTTTTCCTTTTCCCCGAGGGTGAACTTCTCTACCCTGCCTTCCACACTGATATGCGAGCATAAATCAATAAGAACATCCGGCGATCCCTTGACGTACGCAATGGTTTTCTCATTTTTATATATAATACTCATTCTCATTCTTTGGGAAGAAAAAGGAATTTCGTTGATTTTTTTCTCTCCCCGCAAAAAATACTTCTTGTCCGCAGCGTATTTTCTCGCGGCCACTATTATTGCCCCCTCTGTCGGATCCCCAATTATTTTATACTGCCCTTCGTGCCTTACGAGATCGGCGTCGTTGCACAAAGCTCCTATTTTTAGTAATTCCCTCAGTAGAGGAATATTTGCCGGTTTAATCCTCTTCCCGTCTTCATAAAAATCTCCTTTGGGAACAAAACCAACCCCCGATAATTCAATCGTTCTGCCGCCTAAAATAATCTTCGTAACCGTCAGCTCGTTTCTTGTTATGGTGCCGGTCTTGTCGGTGCATATAACCGAGACCGAACCCAAAGTTTCCACAGCCGTAAGTTTTTTGGCAAGGACGTTGACTTTTAGTAGTCTCTTCATCCCCAAAGAGAGCGCGACGGAAAGAGCCGCCGGCAGCCCCTCGGGGACAACCGCCACCGATAGAGCCAAAGCAAAAAGAAATGTTTGATACCAAGAAACGTCAAGAAACCTTCCCGCCGCTATCACTAAGATGCCGACCAATATTGCTATCACGGCAACCTGTTTGCCCAAAATACGCATTCTTTTTTGAAGAGGAGTTTCGTCGGAAACGATTTCTTCGGACAGATGAGCGATTCTGCCTAATTCCGTGCTCGCCCCCGTTGCCGTAACAATAAACAGTCCCTCCCCTCTTATCACCGTTGTCCCCATAAAAACCATGTTGGAAGTTTCTCCAACCGTAAGATTTTTATCCTCCAAGACACCGACCTTTTTTCGGCTCGGTTTCGACTCTCCGGTAAAAATAAATTCGCTTAAATAGAGATTATAACTTTCAACCAAACAACCGTCCGTGGGAATGTGGTCTCCGGAAGAAACAAAAATAACGTCCCCCGGCACCAGAAAGCGCGAATCGATTTCTGTCTTTTCACCGTTTCTAATAACAATGGCTTTATCCGCGGTAAGATTTCGTATCTTTCTTAGGATTTTTTCGGCTTTAAATTCTTGAGAAAATCCAATCGCGGCATTAATGAGAACGATAGTCAAAACAACCAAACCGTCGCGAGTTTCCCCGAAAAGAAAAGACAGGACGGTCGCGCCTAACAAAATAAAAACAAAAAAGTTGTTAAATTGGCCGAGTACCAGTTTGACCCAGCGAAGTTTAATATTCTTTTTTATAAAGTTGGGCCCGAATTCCTTCAGTCTTTTTTGTGCTTCCATGCTGGAAAGGCCGTGAGTTGTTGTCGAGAATTTATTTAAAACCTCACTTTGGGTCAAATTATAAATCTGCCCGCCCCGCACCGGAACGGTGCGGGGCCTACTATTTTTGATCATTTTTGTTTATTTTTGTTTTGTGCTTAAAGTCATTTTTAAGATAGTTACGATGCCATTCTAGGCGCCTCCCCGCCCGAACGTACCCCACCAGAATGACTTCTGTCGGGCTGGCGTTTGGTACGGGCGAGGGTCATTCGACACGGTCGGTCGCGAACGATATGGCTGGGGAAGAGGGATTCGAACCCCCGATCACGGGACCAGAACCCGTTGCCTTGCCACTTGGCTATTCCCCACCGAACCAAATATTACCACAATAATTCCTTGATAATCCTTCAGAACGCGCTACAGCGCATTCCTACATTATTATTCCCAATTATTTCTTTAAAATCAAGTATTTATACTCCCCTAGCACATTTCGGTTTAATGGCAAAAATGTACGGCTACTTTTTCCTCAAGAGTTCTTCAATCAGTTTCTTTTTTCTATCAATTCTCAGTCCCCTGTGGATTCTGACTTTGTCTTTCAAATGAGAAAAAGTTCCA